>Ga0315909_10001704_pt1 | contig 29296 bp, 57 predicted proteins | sample LakEriMetagenome_11_FD_203527 | JGI IMG/M metagenome (GOLD analysis project Ga0315909, IMG submission 203527) | Freshwater fungal communities from buoy surface, Lake Erie, Ohio, United States - Buoy 2 MA125 | ecosystem: Environmental > Aquatic > Freshwater > Lake | place: USA: Lake Erie, Ohio... | reverse complement strand
ATCGGGTGATAATATGTTTTTTTATTATGATGTATCCAATGATGTTACAATAGAAAATGAAAACCTACAATATGATTTATTTGATATGTTTGGTTTGAGTAGGTATGACTTAAATCAAATCGTTAAACCTTGGATTGAAAAAACATATGATATAAACGTTGATATGGTTCTATACACCACTTTTCATTGTAGTAAATGTGGTAAGTATCATCCTACTAAACACCATATAGAAGATAGACCCCGCGATTTATGAAAGTAATTATAACCGAAGATAAAATGAATAGTGTCGTAACCAAATGGTTGAATAAAAACTATGGTGATTTAAGGAAGTCCAAATCTCCCGGTAGTTTTAAATTTATACACCTTAAAGATGAAAATAATATGACTGTATTTTTATTTAATCTTAACACCGGTGTCGTTACCATAACTAATAAATCACTATACCATTATTTAAAAGATATGTTTGGTATTACCCGTTATCAGTTAAATGATATCTTAATCCCTTGGCTTGAACAATCATATAATCTACACGTTGAGAAAGTCCAATATAGTGACTTGTATTAACCTTTACGCCTTATGAAATTAATTATAACTGAAGATAAATTATACAAAACGTTCTCCAAATTTATGGAAGACTTTTTTGATTTAACGTATCGTGTTAACCACGAAAATTTGAGAGGTAGAGTATTTAGAAAATACATATTTAAAACCAAAGAAGGTAATACTTTTGGTAATATGTTAGAAGATGATGTTTTTTTTCCGAGTTATAGTGAATATGAAAAAATAGAGGATTTCTTTGGTAACAAAACCGATAAATTGTTGTTACAATATTTGAAAGACAAATTTGGTGATAAAATTCTATTTAGAAGAATTCTTGTTGCTTAATCCCCACGCCTTATGAAACTAATTATAACTGAAGATAAATTATACAAGACGTTCTCCAAATTTATGGATAAGTATTTTGATTTAACATATCATATAATTAGGGGAACTATAATGGGTATTAAAATGACCGAGTATGAGTTTATAGATAAAGATGGTGGAATTTTTGGTAAAGCATTTGAAAATGGTTCATTTGTCTGTAGTAACAATAAACATCTTATGATAAAATCTTTTTTTGGTGATAATACAGATGAACTATTATTCATATACCTTAACGATAAATTTGGTAATGTTGTTAGAATTAAAAGAATATCTTAATATACCCCACGCCTTATGAAATTAATAATAACTGAAAGTAGAATAGAACAAATAATACAGAAATCCTTATCCATCGTTTTTAATGGATTTGAAGATATACGTTGGAGTTGGGCTGACTTTAATTGTGGTTGGGGTGTATGTTGTGATATATATGCCGTTGGATTTACTCTACCTAACGATGAATACGATAACTATATCTTTAAGTTGGTTGAAGGTAAATACTATGACGATGACGGTGATTATCCGGATGAACTAAAAGGTGAATTACCTGAAGAATGTTATAACCAACCTGATTTATATGACCCCCGATTTGATACAATCGTATTCTATGAAGAATATGCTGAGAAATTGGAAGAACTTTTGGGTCCTATAGATAAAGTGAAAACCCCATTATTAAATGTTCTGAATGAAATGTTTGGTATGGACGCTAAAATAATTATCTTCTTATAAGATTGGTGACTTATATTATGAGTAAGTATAGAAGTCATCCCCATCTGTGGTAAACTTGAATATAAAATGGTAATCATCTGAACCCAACAGACTTAAAACACTCCAACATTCATTCACAATCTCTTCTTCAGTTTCTTGGTCTGTCCCATCCATCCAAAATGTAATCTCAATAACCCCATAATTAAATATTATATGATATTCTGCAATATCTTCATATTTGGGTAATATGAGTTTGTCTAATAATTTACTTACTGTTTTTATTGTTCTATCCATAATATTCTTTTGTAAATTCATATCTTACTTATTGATTAATATCTCAACCAACTCATCAAGTATTTGTCCCGGTAAACTTTCATACTGAACTTTGAAATCACCTCTATGAGAACCTATTTCCTCATCATAAACATCAACATAAAGTTGTTTTCTACCCAAATATTCTATTTGACGTAATTCACCATCCTCTTCACCAAAATGAATTGGTGACTCATCAATCTCAACAAGACCAAAACCATTTCCACCAAAATCATCGGAAAGTTGGGAAACTCTTTCTTTAATATAATTTACTTTGTCAATTTCTTTTAAGTATGGCTCAATCATATAATAATTCCCCGTCATTTTAATGGCATTAGCAACACCCATCTTATCAATCATTGTTCTGATGGTATGTTCCTTTTTATCTTCACTGATTAACGTGTTGATTCTTTGTATGTTTTCTATTAAGTTCATATTACATTATACTCGCAGCATTTATTTCTCTAACACCATATTGAGGGAAATGTTTCTTGAAGAAGTCCTGAATTGCATACTTAAAATGTCTCGATACATAACCATAAGGAACTAATTTCATTAACATATCCTGTAATGAATAATCCCACCATATTTGTTCGTTTATTTTATCGTACTTCATTAAATTTTTGGAAAGGTCTTTCTTATGAAATAACACTATTATCTTATTATCATTAATTTCTGTATATGAATTTATTTCCATTTCTAAAAACTTAATCATAATTTTTTGCCACTTTGGGTATTCTTCTTCATACTCTTGGTCATAACGAGCCCTTGAAACGTAAGCGTCTTTACCTTCGGTCATTAATGAGTTGATTCTGTGTATGTTTTCTATTAAGTTCATATTAATCTTCCAAATCCCTCATTTCAGGATTATAAATGTTAACTTTAGCGTCTTTATATTGTGAGATGTCCGACTTGGTTAATTTTCTACCCATTCGTTTTTCTAAACAACTTTTACATAGTGTCAAATCTTGATTACCATATTTATCCCATAGGTCTTGATTTACCATATACATATTGTAGTCTTTCTCACCACAATCAGCACAAGTAAATCTTTCTTCTTCAGATTTTATGTAATCCTTATCATTAATATCTTGTTCTGGCTTGAACCAATCTAAAAAAGATTCGTTTAACCCCATCATTTGATGTATTCTGTGTATGTTTTCTTGTAAGTTCATTATTTTTCTTCAGGAAGTTTAGTATCTTTGATAAATTTCTTATGAGAATCTTTATATGATTTCTGTGTCTCATCATTCACATCTTTGGTGTATTGCCAATTCCAATATAAATCATTGTTTGGCTTGAATCCATAAAACCCGTGAACTTCTTTCTGTGTTTCTGTTACGTTCTCACCATTCCAATTCTGTCCGACACAAATAAATCCGGTCTCAATATCTTTAACAAGATTTGATTCTCCCAATGTTGTATGTCTATTCTCAATCCAAGTTAATCTCTCAATTAAGTTTTGGTAGAACATATTTGTTTGTCCCCATCTTATGGAACTAAAGAATATAACAGCATCTGACTCAAATAACTCTTTGGATATCTTCCATAACTCATCCTTTGGATTGTTATAACTTGCCCAACATCTGTGGTCTCCGGATGGATTCTTTTTCTTATCTTTAAGAATTGCTTTAAGTAGTCCACAACTGTTACCATCTTTTCTTGATACATTCCCCTCACAAGGAACGATATTTAGTTCTGAGACATCAATTAGGACTGACTTATCACCCAACTCATCGTTGAGATACATTGCAATCATTTTTGATTTTGGAATGTCAATATTTTCCTTATCAAATTGGAATCTATTGGAACAACTCAGTAGTAATACTTTATCTTTCTTTTTAAGAATGTCTAATGTTTTCTTAATTGACTTCCAAGCATCGGATTGAACCATCTCTTCCAAAATCATTATTTGTCTTATTCTTTGTATATCTTCGTGTAAGTTCATATTATCTATTGTAAGGTCTAAACCTTGCCGGATTTGATTTTATTGCCGAATTGGGAAATCTTAATCCAACCCCCTGTTGTCTTGCATTTTTTAATGTTCTTGCGTATTCTGTCAGTTCTTCACTTTGAATATTATCAATATCCTTTACTAATTTATGACATTTATCTGATACACCCCCTTTTTCGTGGTCGGTTATTGATATTTTTACTTCGTCATAATTTATTTCAATATCCGGATGATGGTTCTGTGTATCAGCAATTTTTGCAACTTTATTAACAAAATTAATTGATTCATTAAAATCTTTGAATTTGAAAGTTCTTTCTAATTTTTTATTAGAATTACCCCAATTCTTTGATTCAATCATTATTTCTCTAATTCTTTGTATATCTTCGTGTAAGTTCATAACTATAAATATAATGTTTTATGGTTAATTGTATATTTATTTAGTATGGAAGAAAAAATTAAATACTCAATTGAAAGAGTAATAATGAAAAAATACCCCGTGATATCCGGGGTAGTTAGTGTTAAAGATTTATTTTCTAATTTAGGTAAAGAACATTCATCATTTTTAGGTCATCAATATGTCGCTAATCTTACCACAGACGAATGTTTGGATGATTTGGATATGATTAAAATTGATGAGGACATTAAAACATTACTTACTATGATGGGTACTGAGATTAATAACCCATTCAGTATTGGTATAACACCCCAAATTAAATCATTTTTTGATTGTGGTGATGGTGAAGGATTTATATTCAAAGCACCAATGGGTTATAAACATTAATAAGTTATTTTGTCAAATTAATATATAATTGTATCTTTGTGATATGAAGATACTTGATTTTTTAGCCGTTAGATTGATTAGTAAAGATACGGAAAGTGCCGTAAAAGTGTATAATGCGTTATATAGCCAACCTAGTGTGGTCTATAAACCTCAACCACAACCTAAACCGGTTGTTAAAGTTGTTGAGAAGATTGTTTATGTTCCGGCACCTGCTCCGGTTGAACCTAAACCATCACCAAAACCTGTCACCAAAAAAGAAGAATTGTTAGAGTCATTACAGTACCTCAACAATAAGAAATCTAAAACCAAACAGGACAGAGAATCTATTGACATTATTAAGTCAATACTAAAGAATATGAAGTAATTACCTTTTGTGGTAGGATAGACCCCATAAATTGGGGTTTATCTTGCGGTGATTGGTAATATATTTTATTTACGATTCACTACGCATTGTGTAGTGTTATGCAAACAGAATATAATAAAAAATGCTCGTTATTACGAGCACGAAAACGATAGTAGTGTTTGAAATAACGGGCAATTATATGTAATCATTAGTTATCTGAGTAACCTCTAATTTTGTATTTTCTTCAAACCATTCCTTGAATACCGGTAACCATTTGTTTCCAAATAAAGACGTTAATGTTTCGCTGGCACGAGGATATACAGATAATAAAGGACATTTATAATTATGTAGATGACCGTAACCAGCAAAATACTCATCTCCCGGACCAGCACCTGCATTACATCCATAATAAATATAAGAATCTGTATCATTAAGAAAAAAAACAATATCACCATACCTATCAACATCATCTTGATAAGAACCGTGTCTTGTGTTATTACCCCACCCGTAATCCGGTGTAAAGGTCTCATCCAAATACTTACGTATTATACGATTAACTCTATTTTCTGATATAATTACTTTCATTACTTACATTTCAATTTCCTTAACCTTTAACCCGGAATTATCTTCAAACCATTCCTTGAATACTGGTTCCCATCTATTCCCAAATAATGATGTTAATTTTTCTGCTAACCAAGGATATATCATTAAAGTTTTATTATACTCACCAAAATCAGCATAAGTATAAGAAACTTCATCATTTATCAAAAAATCATAACTACCATATTCTTTAACATCTTCCCTATAAAAGTCGTGAAGTTCCGGACCCCAATTGTAATCGGGATAAGCGGTCTCATCCAAATACTTACGTATTATACGATTAACTCTATTTTCTGATATAATTACTTTCATTAGTTTATTATTCTATAATCAAAATCCCAATAGGAACCATATTCCGCCAAATCAAGACCAAAAATAGAATCAACTTGTCTCATTATTTTTCTTGTTGTCATTGTTGGCGAATATTCCATTTCACTATCGTCGAAATTAACAGTTAGTTGATTAACTGTTATTACTCCTTCTTCACCAAACTTATTTGGACCTGAACCCAATTTCTTTTTTTTTGATGTTATATCAACACTCACAACCTCCGGAAATGTGGATAAGATATAGTTCTGAATTAACTTAATTCTTTTATCTTCTGTTATCAATATCTTCATTAGTTTAATCTATCTTTATCTACGTGATGAACTATTTTGACCGGTAATTCAAATTTATCTGAGAACCATTCACCAATCAATTGTTTAACCTCTTGTGGTGTATATCCAAAAAATATAATTGGTTGAACAACATCTTCACAGATATATAAAGACTCACTTCTATCACCATAAATCATAATAACACCATCACCATTACGATATTCAATTCTTTTGTGTTCTCCCGTTGAATCTGTTATATAATTAACATCTTCATACATATTGGAGAACTCCTTATCCAATTCGTTTTTAGCTAATTTATCCCTTCTACTTTCTGTTATTACTACTTTCATTATTACCAGTTCCCAATCCCATTTAATCGTGAGTTATAAACACTTCTGTATTTACTTTTTAATTTATCATCAGGTAATTCTTCTAATTCATTTCTTCTACTTAATGTTTCCTTATCTAAATAATCAATCATTTCTTCTCTACTTATACTATCAACGTCAATCATTTGATAACATTTACGAGGACTGTCTGTTTCAATTGTCTCATCAATCTCAAACTCCGGATGACCGGTTTCTTGACCAAACTTGGTTGCATATTTCTCATCATACCATTCGGTAATTACATTTAATATATAAGATTTTCTAAGTTGTAATATTTTTGATAAGAAATTAATCTCATTTTCATCAACAAATAAACTACCTAAATTAAATTTTTCTTCCTCTTCATTATCTTCACTAAACATATAATATCTAACCTCTATAACAGCTTTACCACCTTTACACCATTCTTCACCATAGTTTCCGTAATTATCTTCAGGTGGTGGAATGATTCTTGTTGTCTTGGAGATAATTTTCTCCATATGTTTTATGATTAAAGATTCCGCATTAGAACTACCTTTGGTAAATTTTCTACTAACCTCTTCTCTCAATATTCTTTTAATTAAATCTTTCATTATTTACCACTCTTAATTATTAATTCACCAAGAACCTCAATTAGTCCAACCAACTTTTGGAACTCAACTTGTCCCATATCAACATCTTTAGACAAACCACATAGTTTATCAAGGTGTCCTTTGAACTCTGTTTTAGTTTCTTTAATATCAAACTTCCCTTCGGATGCTTTCTTATAGTAAGGTAGTTTCACTACAAAATGATGATAGGTTAACATAGCAGCACCACCCTTTTCTTTCGCATTCTCAGTTATCTTTGTTGCACCTTCCAATCTTTTTTGAGCAAACTCCTCAAACTTGGATTGAGATTCCTCTCTTAATATTTGTCTAATTAAATCTTTCATAATATATAAATATCCGATAATATAAAAACCCCCAATCAACGTGGGGGTTTATTCAATTAATCATAATCGTATTCACTTTTTTTAATTGAAACAGGTTCCTCATAGTCCCATTCAATTGTTTCTAATTCGTTTCTCCACCCAAGAATATCTTGTTCTGTCCACATCGGAGCAAAGGTTGGTCTTGAATGAAAAGGAATATTATCTCTATCATTCCATTTTGCCAATCTATCTTCCGCACTTTTTATTTGAGAGATTAATGTCTCACTATCTTTCCACTTACGGTATTGGTCCTCAGATTTGATGTAATTAACCTCACCATAGTTCTCTATCTTAGCATCCGGATTGGTTGTGTAAACATCTACAATACCATCTTCACCATCATACTTAATACATAAATCATTCACCGCAAGTTCGTTGGTTAATACATTCTTCCATCTATTACCATACGACCTAACCTCACAGATATATATAAACCCATCGTTCATATCGTGTAAGTAATTACCTATTTTGTTTTGAAGTTCTCTTAATTCTTCTACCGAGTATTTTGTAAAGTCCATTTCCATTTTTATAAGTTAATTATATGAAAAAACAAAGGAAGTATCAAACTCCCTTTGTTCTTATTTATATTGTTCTCTATTGTGTTTAGGTTTTCTGTTGTAAGCTTTTTTGCTTTTTTGAACCGATGGACGAGATGCCGCCCATATTTCTTGCATTGTGAAGGTAATTGTTTTCATAATTTCTGTATGTGTTAGTGTTAATGTTATTGTTTCATTTTGATAGGACAAAAGTAATACTTATTATTTAATCCGCCAAACTTTTTTTTATTTTTTTTTTATATTTATCATTATGAAAGATTTAATCAGACAGTTATTAAGAGAATATATAGAACCAAAAGTTTCAATTAGGGTTCTTGGTTGGTATAATGGAAATATACCTAATACAATAATTAATGAAAATTATAATTGGAAAGTTAATCCTGAAGGAAGTGAGCAATCTTGGAATTTTTTAATAAATTATTTAAGAAGTGTTAACCCAATAAAAGAATCTTTTATTAAACTAAATAAAAAAAATCCTACAGGAAAAGGAGAACTATTAGAAGGATTAATGAGAATCGTTTTAACTCGTCATTATGTTGAAAGATTGTTTAGATTGGATGACCCAAATTATGCTCCCGGAGCCGACGGTAATAAAAAGAACTTAATTAAAAACCCAAATTTAACTGAAGGTATTGATTTGATAAAAAATAATTCAGATGAAATATTCAAAAAAATAATGTTAACATCTGAAAATTTGAGAGATAAATTGATTTTAGAAATCAAAAGTTTAAATGATGGTGTTTTGTATAATGTGGTTGTCGATGTAGAAGATAAGTCAGTAAGTGAAAACATATTTAATCTAAAATTAATAACCCAAATAAAAGGAGTAAATTTTATTAAATATCCAAATAAACCACCCAACTCAATAATATACGCAAATAAAAAATAAAAACCCCCAACTAAATTGGGGGTTTTATAATGAAGTCCTCTCGTCACTTCCGGTTTACGCTTGGTAAGGTTTTTCCAAGAGACCTACTTGAGCTACCGGTTAAACCGTATTCAATACACATATTCGAGATATGCCGTTTATCTTTTTAAGCCCAAGATTGTTTTCTTATTTGTTTGACAAAGATAACACTTTTTCTAATACTACCAAAGTTTTTTTAAAGTTTTTTTTATTTATTATCTCATTAACTTTATTGTCAGTTATTATACGTAACAGACATCAAAAAAGTTACAAATTAAATGAATTATTTTTTATTAAATTCTTCATCACTTATATACTTTAGATTTCGGATTTCATATTCTGACATACGTTTATATCTACCGGTATACTTTTTATAAATTCGTTTAATAATTTCACTTTTAATCATATCATATATTTTACGTGACGCAACCCATACACTAACTAAATCATATAATTTTTCATCATTTACTACAACTTTATTTATGTCAGGATAGTATCTTGAAATAACTTCACGTCTATTTCCCGGTGTTAAGAATTCTATATAACGTAAAGTAATACTTCTTGATTGAAACGAATCATACTTATCAACACCAATACCATTAACGACAACGTCAATTATCTTTTCTAATTTATCTTCACTAATCTTAATTTCCATATCTATAAATATAACACGAGGGTAAAAATTACTCTCGTTTATTTTACGAAGGTAATTTTATCATTTATTTACTCTCGTTAAATAAAAAACCCATCCGGAGATGGGCTTAATGTTCAATTCTTTTTCATTAATTCTTTTATATGTTCCTGAATTTCTAATAGTTCAGGGTCAGTTTCTAAAAGATAACGAGATTTCATATCGTGATAATTCTCTCGGATATCTGACATACACCATCCGAAGAATACAAACAATAATTTAATCTTTATTTTTATCTTTTTTAAACTCATCTCTTATTACTATTATCGCAAACATACAAATTACCCCAATTAATAAGGGTAGTGGTGCTGAAGGGTCAGGTGTTACCATTAAATTTAATGATTATTTATTACAAATTAAGATAAATAGTTACATTATCTTGCGATAAATATACATTAATTTTGTTTTCTCACAATATTAAGGTAAAAATAATGAATTATTTTTATTAATTCGTTGGTTTACAAATATAACCCCATAGATAGTCACTAAACTCAACAATTAAAGCCAATTTTCCGGGATTATTTTTACTTGCAGAAAGATAAATGTTACAGTATCTCCCTTTGTCATCTGAACAATACCATTTACTGATACCATCCTCCTTACCATCATATGAAATTACGTGGTATGTTTGTCGAGTACTTGAATAAATCACAGCTTCTTTTTCTTCTAATTTGATTAGAATGTCACAAGATTTAATAGTTGATACATCCCATACAATATTACCGGATGAGTCCTTAGAACCCAACTCAAATGTATCTGCTCTCATATAATATGGTTTGTCTTGAGCAAATGAGAATAATGTTGTTAAGGTAAATGCGAGAATTAAAAATAGTTTTTTCATAGTATTTATTTATTATTGATTAGTGTTAATAACTCTTTTATATATTACTACACCTGGGTAGTCACTATTAACATCTAAAGCCATTGTGTTTTCATTTATAATGGTAAATGTTGAGGTTGATTCAAAGTTTAATTTTTCAAATACAGTTTTTATATAAAATGCATTACCTATTATTTTATGCTCTATAACAGTTAAAGGTTCGCCTGTATAAGAGGATACTTCTATTATTGTTAATTTGTTATTATCTGAAATATTAAACCATATTTCAGTAGCTTGTCCATTAGAAGTCCATTGTCCTCTTAGGAACTCATTACTCATTTTCTGAGTTTGTGCATTCATCAATATTGATGTTAGTACTAGTGCAATTGTTAAAAATAGTTTTTTCATAGTATTTATTTATTTATTATTGATTAGTGTTAATAACTCTTTTATATATTACTTGTCCGGGAGAATCACATACATAGTCCGCAACTAAAGTATTATCATCGATTCTAAAAAATTTAGCAATTGCCACCCAATTATTTGGTTCGTGTAAAGTTTCTAAATAAAAACTTCCTTTATCAAACTGATAATCCGTAACCTTTAAATAATTCCCACTTAAAGTAGAATAACAAACAATTTTAAAATCTTTTTTATTCTCTATTGAAAATACCATTTCAGTACTTTCTGAAGTCCATTTACCTACTAAAAATTTCTTGGTAATCTTTTGGGCATTAACACTAAAAAATGTTAAACATAACAATAATAATAATATTATTTTTTTCATCTTATATTGAATAAATTATGTGACAAATAATTGCTGTTGTTACAATCCCAACAAGTAATCCTTTAATAAACCAATAATTATTTACAGGTTTAGGAATATAACCACTTACTGTACTCGTATCAATAACCTCAACAGGTGTTTGTTTATTATATTTTTTTCTGTAATATGGTCTTTTCTTTTTAACCGGTTTAACTTCAGATTCACCCACATTAGGTTCTTTTACAATTTTAGGAGGTCTCACTCTTTTTTCTTTGTTGAATAATTCTTCTTCAACGTGTTCGCTTAATTTTTTAGCAGTCATTTCTTTTGTTTTATTTTGTTTATTGTTTGGGTTTAGATGTTCAGGTGGTAAGGGTATAAATTTACTTCCACCTTTGGATGGTTTTAAGAAATCCCAATAATTCTTTTGGAAGTTAACTAATTGTTCCCGATATTCATCCATCGATTGTCCGGGATATGGGGTTGGTAATAGTTTTCCCACTATAATAATTTTTTACTTTCACCAATTACTAAAAAAATAATTGCAGGTAAAGCAAATAATACATTGACAAAAAACATCAAAAACATACAACCTAAACTCAATAAGTCGTATTTTTTATTTATCATAAAGTTAATTAAATTATCCATAGCACAAATATAAATAAATAATCCTAAGAATTCAACTCTCAGGATTATTTTTTTTAACATTTACAAATTCCGTCACCACCTTTGGATGGATTACAAACACATTCATTCTTTGGTTTACCTGTAATGAGCGTGTATTCGGGGAATAACATCATTAATGATTTAATCTCATCAACTTTCCCAGCACTCTCAATAATTGTAATTGTTTTATCTTCTGTATTGATTTTATATTCCATAATTATTTATCTATTAAACCAACCATCTATAACTCCACTCTTAATATCAGGGTAGTATTTAAGTAAGAACGCAACCACTAATATAGTTAATAGAGGTTTCCAATGTTTTTTAACAAATGTTTCTAAATCTTTAATAAATTCTTTCATCTTTGTTTTTTTATTTATTTTTTATGGTATTCAATAATATCCCACTTTCCTTTTTTTGTTTCAACAAGTGCGGTGCAGTTCTCACACCAATCACCACTGTTCATATAGTTGTCTTTTAACTCCGGTTGATGGATGTGTCCACATATGGCAACATCACATCCTTTTTTGTATGTTAATAGTATTGCGTTATGTTCAAAATCATTTATAAAATTAACGGCTCTCTTAACACCATTTTTAATATCTTTGGAGATGGAATAATAAGGTAACCCTCTCATATCACGATATTTGTTGTATACTCTGTTCATCCATAACGCCAAGTCATAACCTATTGAACCGATGTGAGCCAACCATTTTGCTTTGGTTATGAATACATCCAATACATCTCCGTGAAACACATACATCTTACGACCATCTATTGATGTGAAGATATAATCCTCCGTGATTGTTAGATTGGATAATTGGAATGGAATGAAATCTTTTAGGAACTCATCGTGATTACCTCTGAGCCAAATAACATTCACACCTTTCTCACTCATCTTCATTATCTTCCTTAATACTTTGGTGTGACTTTCGGTCCATTTACCCCCTCTTTTAAGAGCCCAACCGTCAACGATATCCCCATTCAAAATTAAGGTCTCTGTGGTGTTGTTTTCAAGGAATTCTATAACATCGTTGGCTCTACTTGATTTGGAACCCAAGTGAATGTCTGATAGAATTATTGTTTTGTATTTCATATTATATAGTCATTAACATCATCACCATTCATCTTTATGGATTTTATAATTTGATTATATTTCTTATTAGTTAATTCTCCTTGAGTTTTTTGCCAATATTCTACTTTGTCAGGTCTTTGATGTTTCATCGCTTCGGGTATACCATCCTGATTACCATATTCAGGATTAATTATATTGTGAAGTGTAATTAAATTAGTTGAATCATCAAACATTTCACCCGTTTCAGGGTCAAGAACAGGTTTAATTCTCTCCCCCGTTTTAAGGTCGTGACCTTGTGTTATATAAATAATCCCGTCGTTAAGAAGTTTTTGGAAATCAAAATTATGACGAGAATCTTTCACCCCCATCATTTCTTGTATTCTTTTTATGTTTTCGTGTAATTCCATATTATGTCCAGTAATTATGTTCTTTTGTAAAGAACTCATCGTTATTTCTATTAAACCAAGATTTAATCATCATCTTAACCATATAGAATAAACCTTTGTTCTTGAATCGTCTTGATGTGGTATAAACAATTTTATCCTCCACATAAAACTTATTTGGTTTTATCTTTGAACTTAAATGATAATCCTCAGCGAACTTGTCATCCGGATTAAATCCTCCCAATGAATTGAATACCTCTAAATTAAATAACATAAATCCCCCAACCGCAAATGGTGTAGAGAATTTGGTTAAGTATTGGATAACATCGAATGATGTATATACATAATTGTATTGACCATCATCAGTTCTCATTTTAACCGTAGATAAATGATAGTCATTTTCTTTTACTTTATCAGTTAAATCCTTTAATAAATTATAATCATTAATGAATATGTCAGCATCCAAAAATAAAACATAAGGTGTTTTTATCTTCTTTGCTCCGTTGTTTCTGGCTTCAGCAGGAAATCCCCCTTTAACTATTTTTACATTGATATTGGTGTGGTATGAACCAAGAATACATTTCTGTGTGAATCCATTATCCGTTGAAGAATCGGCAACCATTACATTTACACCTTTAATATTATTTTGCAAGTTTAACAATCCTAAAGTTTTCTTTATGATTAATCCCTCGTTTTTACAGGGTATTACTATTGTTAAATCTTTATTTAAACTCATATACTAATATCATCTAATCTGTGATTAACATTTTCATTCACATATCTATTATCAGGTGATGGATACCATCTTTCATCATAATTAAAAACAGGTTTGTCAATATGACCTATATATAGTAATTCTCTAAGAATACCATCTAAATCATACTGTCCATTTCTTTCCATAAAATTTTCAAATAACTCATCAATTTCTTGGTCATCAATATCAACAAAATCACTTAAATCAACTTGTATTTTGGCTCCGGTGTCATTAAATTCATATACATTACCATATTCTTCCAACGCAGATTCCACTTGTTTTTGTAAATAATCAACATAATCATTGGCGTCAGCATCATTTATCGCACTACTAATAACATTTCTAATTTCCCAATCATCATCCACTTTTTTAATAGCATCTTCCAAATCTAAATCCTCATCTAATTCAACACCATCTCTTTCAGCCATTCGTCTAACAATCCCCCATAACTTTTCTTCAGTTGGTTTATCTATTGTATATTGAAAGTAAGAATCCAAATCTTCATAACCATCATTGTTCCATAAAGACCAAGCGTCACCAGCCATAATCTCTGTAAAAATACTAACACGTCTTTGCGCTCCGGTTGTTCTGTTGGTATATGTGTTATCCCAACCACCATCAATATAATCCTCAAAATCTTCAGGTTTAATCTCTAAAGTGAATGTTGTTGGAAGAGGTTCAACTTCAATAATACCCATTTGCCCTAATAATCGTTGCATTGGTCTTGATGAAAATAAATCAGGTCTATCTTCGTATAAAGTTTTTATTGTTTCTTCCGGTAGGTCAGATAATTTGAAATCTTGGTCTGATGCGTATTCACTACCAAAACTTTGAATTAAGTATTCATCACCTTGTCTAACAAAAAATAGTGGTAATATATATTGATGATATTTGTCCTCAGGTTTAGAATTTTTAGGTCCTTTTAATTGATACAGGATATTATCATTCCACCCAATTGCCGCAGTTAACATTGATTTATTTAATTTGTATTTATTATTCAATGGAACAACCTGTCTTAATGAATAAAGATATCCATATGAACTCCTCCCACAATGTCCCATCCGGTTACACTCCTCTGATGAATCTTTTGTGTTTAACGCAACCCAATAAAACCCATTTCCTTGTTCATCTCTATAATCCAATATAATATCGTGAGTGGGTGGTTCAACATAATTTATAGAACCTTGACCAACTTCTAAACTATCGTGCCATTCTTTTGATTTACTATATAATTCATCAAATGGTAAATTTTGATATTCTTTAACATTACCGTTAAGTCCAACTCTAATCCAATCCATAACAGATTGTATTTTAATCCGTTGTCCCTGAATAAATCTATTACTATTCATTTGGTCTATTAATTCCTGACCTTGTTTTGGTGGGTCACCCCAACTTGCACTAAATTGTTGTTGATATTCCATCATTTTATTACCCATCCAAACTGATAATGGACCACATAATTTATCTAAAATGTCAGCATTCACCTCATTAAATCCAATCTTATCCATTAAGATTTTTTTCTTAGACGCTTCAGATATAATTTGTTTTATACTTTCTAATAGTTTCATACCTCTATAAATATAAGGGAAATCAAATAATAACCCCGATATTTATTGTAAAACATTATTTATGAAAAACCTTTTATTAGTTTTACTTACCCTAACCACATTCTCATCATTCTCACAAAAAGTATTGAGAGATAGTATTGTGGTTAAAACTCCAATGTTTGAGATTGTATATTCAGAAAAATTGGAACAACCTAAATTTATTCGTTACACAGTTCAATGTCCTAACGGAACAGCATCAAGAGCCGGAATGGACTTCTATGTTTGTGATTCTATTAAAACATCTGACAATGGTGATTACGAGAAAAACCCTTATGATAAAGGTCATCTCGCTCCCGCTGCCGACTTTAATTGTGATAAACAAACTCTATTCAAAACATTTACCTACCTGAATTGTTCCCTACAACAAGAAAATCTTAACAGAACAACTTGGAGATTACTTGAAGTGAGAGAACGAGAACTAGCAAAAACACATAAAGTAGTTGTGGTTGAAATCAGATGTATCTTTGGTCCAAAATCAATTAAGTTACCATCCGGAGCAACCGTTCCAACCGCTTATAGAAAAACAATTAAGTATGATAAAGTAACTGAAGTATATTACTTCAAAAATGAAAAACCATTATCAACCGACTTCACCAAATATAAAGTAAAAAACCCTTCATAACGAAGGGTTTTGTTTTAATTAAATCGTTGTGCTAAGTTCTCCTTTTTCAACGTTGTGTCCTATCTTAATGTGTAGTGCAGCAACCCACTGCAGTTCTCTCATCACCTGACCCCAACATACGTCAATCAACGATTATTTTTTAAGATTATTTTCTTCTTTATCAAAAAAAACACCTCTCATATTCTTTAAAAACATTATGATGTTATGCCCAAAATAAAGGATTGGTCCAACTGTTATCAACATCAACAATAAAAACCCACCATAAAAAATATAGATGTCAGACAAATCCATAAGGTAGAACGATAAGTTAATCAACTCAATCCAAACAAAGAATACCACTAGTACCCCCAAAAACTTTAATAAGTTTTTCATATTATTTTTGAATTGTCATATTCGTATTCGCAATTGGTACTCTTAACACAGGAACTACTCCTCCGTTTTCTTCTAATTTCTGCATTACCTCGTAATACCCGTTTTCCACTTTTACTGTTGGAACATTGTCAAATGTTTCTAAAACCTTTGAATCTCCTCGTGAGCCTGACAACAATTGAACTTTCTTTGTCGTACTGTTAAATGTTAATGTTTGCATATTCATATATTTTAATTTTTTACAAAGATAATACAAATAAATTTAATAAACTATTTATTAGTAAAATATTTTTATGGAACCAAGTGTATTTGAAAAAATGAGTGATAGAGTCATATTCTTAATTATAAAACAAATCATAGATAAAGTTGATTTTGATATAGTTGAAAATTCAGCTGATTGGAATTTTTATGAAGTTGTTCAAACAGTTTGTAAATTATTCTCAATTAACCCATCAATTCAAGATACCGATTTTTTGTATAATACAATATTATTAAATGAATCACTTTTTGAAGAGGATTCATTAACATCAAAATTAAAAAGACCAACATTAAGAAATTACGAATATGATTGGGTAGTACAAATGAAGTCAATTGTTAATGAATATTATAGAAATACAATTTCATTATATACCGCTAAAGATGATGTTAAGGATGTTTTATACACACTTAAAAGTGAAGGTACTTTAGATGTTTTTGATGGCGATTTATATGAAGAAGACACTAGAGATAGTGAAATGTTGGATGATGAACTTGGTAGCGTAACTGAAATTTAAGAATTATGGAAAAACACAAATTAATTACATTAGTTAAAAGAACAGGTAAAAGTTTTAGAAATCAAAGTCCTACCGGAGTATATAGAGAGATATTAAATAATAAACATTATGAATCATTATCTCACGTACTTAACGCCAAAGACTTAGTAATTTATTCATTATTGGTCCCACGTTTTAATATGGATTCAGATATAGATGAAGACTATGATAGAATCGAATATAATATGTTCACCATTGAATTAGTTGAAGTATATAACACCGAACCTGAGATTGAATGCCCTGAATGTCGCGGTAGTCGTTTTGAATCTTGTGACCAATGTGATGGTACAGGTGACGAAGAATGTCGTTATTGTGATAATACCGGTGAAGAAGATTGTGATGCTTGTGATGGTTCAGGTGTCGATGAAGAAGGTGAAGAATGTTACTCTTGTGAAGGTGCCGGTAGAACAACTTGTGGTAGATGTAATGGCTCAGGTTACGAGTCTTGTTCATATTGTGGTGGTGACGGAGATGTTCAATGTGGATATTGTGAAGGTGAAGGTAAAGTAGAATCAAAAGATTCTGCGGAAATAACTTATACTGATTTTGTTTCTTGGAGTGGTCGTTGGAAAATGTATTTTGCAGGAATAAAACACGATGAACAAGTAGATAGTGAAGATTCTAATAATTTCTATAACAATAACCAAACTTTAATGTTAAGGTCTTATGAAGAAATTTCTGAGGATTATCAAGATTATGAAAATGGTGACACTTTCTTATTTAGAATGGAAGAAAAACCTAATATCACCCAAAGAGCTAACGGTAAAGGTGTTGTTGTTATCTAATACGTAAGATTACGATAATTATCTAAATGTTTTTGAATCTCGGTATAAACTTGTGGTAAATAAAATCGTCTTATCCATCTATCGTATGATGCAAGATTTTCAAACCCATCTTTCCATTTAATAAATGAAAATATTTCATTATCATTTAAATCACCTTCAGTAAAATAAAATTTATCACCAAAAAAATCAACACCATCATATGAATTGGTATTAACCGGAATACCATCATTAATATCCCAAAATGGTGTCGCGTAAGAATATGTGGTCTCCTCTTTATAATCACGCCAATTATCATCAGACCAATTACAATACCAATCTACCGTACCAGCAAAACTATCATAAATTATCTCACAATTTTTATATTTTCTCGGGAATAATTCTTCTCTAAATAAATCAGGTATGATATTATTTGCAATACTCAAATCAATATAACAATCACTTCGTCTAATCAAATCAAGTTTAGATAATCCTGTCATATTGGATGTTCTATCTAATCCAATCTTACTAATTAAATCATTAAATATTTTTTTTCTATCTTTCATATTATAGTCGTCTATTTAATAAATATATATATTTATTGTTATGGTATCACAAAGATTAATAAAATTATATTACGACAAACTTAAAAAACCAACTATTATAAACGGATTAGTGTTACATCCATTTATGGTTGATAATAAAATAAAGTGGGAAGTTGAAAATCCTGATGACGTATCATTTTCATCTAATGTTGTTGAAGGTCACCTCGAAGAAATGTTGCACAAATTCTTAACCTTAGCGGGACTTGTAAATGGTCACTCAACAACTCCGGGTCTTGATTGGCGTGAATTATCTCAAAATTATTGTAAATTAACTGAAGATGATGTTCATATTGGTAAAGATTTAAGTAATAAAATTAACCAGCAATGTGATAGATTAAATACTATTAGACTTGAAGATGATAATCTAAAACTTACGTCCGATTGTTATGTTAGAGATTGGTCTATTGAATATGAGGGTACCGAAGCGTTATATTTTCACGTTTCATTAGAATTGACTAACCCAAGAATTAGTGGAGATGTTGGACCTGAAGAGGTTGATTACGACACTGTTTCACAATTTCTTGAAGAATTTATGCACAACGATACTTCTAGTGAACAAGAAACAGATTCAGTTTGGCAAATTATCAGAGAAGTTTATAATGAAAAAAATATGTTTGATGACACTTATATGTATTATGTTGGACTCATTAAATATTATGATTCTTTTGGAAATAATTTACTTAATTAAAAGTTAAATCGACACAAACCATAGGTAAAAATTGTTCAATATTATCTAATATTTTATTTTCAATATCGTCTTTTACCCAACTTGGTAAATCCCATATATCATATTCTTCCCAATCACCTTCAAATCCCACCATAACATCCGCATCAAGATAAACTGAACCACTGTATTTACATCTAACATATCTTTCAGTTTCCCATAAACTAATCTTACTGACTTTAAATTCAACCTTCCAATCAGCATAATCATCGTCAGCCTCTGAATAAGGCATACTGTAATGTCCCTCCATTTTATTGTCTTTATTAACAATTCTACGGATTAACCCATCTAACTTATCTATTTTTTCTTCAGGTGTCATTATATGTAATCTCCAAACATTTCGTTTATATATCTATCAATCAAACTACTATCCGCATAATCCGGAATTGTAAAATCAAGATAAGGTTCATCTCCATTTCCCATTAATTCATTCATCATATTAAGCCAACTCCCTAAATTACCAATATTATTTTGGTAATAACTCCAAAGATTTGTATCAGCAACATATTTTTTAATAAAATTAACAACCTCATTTGGCTTAAATTTTATTGAATAATATTCAATAAGTTTTTCAGAATTATACCTTGACGGGATTGATTCCCACTTAGCGGATTTCATATCAAAGAATGTTTCCAACTCACTTATTACATCATTATATACTTCAGTCTCATACGCACTATTATAAGCGTTTGAATGAATACTATATAACTTACCTGATAAATCACCTAAATAATCATTATCAATTAAATACATAAACGATTCCTCATCACCAATCACATCACCAACATTTTCAGGTGTTAAATAGAAAAAACCATCTTCTTTAACGTAATTTTGAAATAAATCAGGTGTCTCATCATCAACCTCAATTTTCCAATTTGTTAATCTGTCTAAAATATATGTTTTAAGTAGTTCAATATTTTCAGGGTTTAGTTCTTCAATAACATCTCTATAGATATCATCTGTTGTATTACCCCATCTTTCAAACATATCATTATCTTCCCCTAACACCGCTTTGGCAACATCTCTAGCTGAAGTATCACGACCACCACCATAAAATAAATCCGCCAAATCTTCTCTATCACCTATTTGTAAATAATACCCATCTTCCTTGACCGTCACATCTGACAAATCCGAGATACACTTATTTAATATTTCTTTATCACCTAACACATTTATTAAATAATTTAATATCTCATTTTGATAATCATCAAGGTTGCTATCAAAAGGGTCGACATATTGTAATAAATTCTTTTTATGGAAAAACTTTAATATATTTTCCATACTATCAAAAAAAGGTAATAATGAATCAAAATCACCGTCATTAAATTGATTAACGTATTTTAAGTATTTTTCTTCCATTATTGTTTGCTTGTAAAGTCAGGTCTAAAGAATATTACTTTAACCCCTGTTTTTGATGTTATTTTTTCCTTGAAATAATCATTTATACCCCAATTAATCTCATCTCCAATTTCCCATCCGTGTTCTTCATCTTTTAATTCTTCAGATAAATTATATGTATTACCATCAAATAAAGTAACTTCACCACCCAAATCATCAACTTTAACTTTAACCGTAACAAATGGTGCGTCATCATTTAATCCCCACTTTTTAATATCTGTCACCTCAAAGAAAAAATCATACCCACCAAAATCATCTATATGATGTGGATTCTGAAGTAATAAGGTTTTAGCAAGTTCTTTCGATTCTTCCTCACCTCTCCACTCAATTAAATATTTGTAAGCTTGGTCATAAGTAATATCATTACTGTTATTATCTAACCCAAAGTTAAGGATAAATTGTTTGTTGATATCACCACCAAACTTATCCCAATACCTGAATAAAATGTTTTTATAACGTGATTCTGTAATGATTATTTTCATTTATTATTTCGTTTCTTAAATTATAATTATAAATAGTTAAAACTATAGAAATGGCACACCCGATTTTGCATTCAAAATCCTCCGCTAAAAAGTTTGGAGGTAAATGGGAAGATTATATTCACTTACATAACTGGCTTGACGAGACCAAAGGATGGTATGGTCATTCACTACACAGAATCTTTAGACACCACTCTGAGGGTATATTTGAGATGGAACAGAAGTTTGGTCCATCATTCATAAATAGTGACGGAAAAGTCGTCTATACACGTTACGTTGGTGAACAACATATCAAAGAGGATTGTTTTAATTACGTACCATCAGCAAAAGAATGGATGTTAGCGTTAGATGCCAAGGAAAAACCGATTTGGATGATAAGAACTTTGGACATTAATGTAGATTAATATATTTATAATAAAAAGATTTATGAATGTACCTCAATTAACTCCGGAAGAATTAAAAACCTTACAAGTATTTGCCTATTATTGCCGTTCAAATGGTGCTGATGATGTATATACAACATATTATTTATCTGCTTGTAGTAGAGATTGGCACGATGATGGTTGGAATTCAAGACAAGTTAGGCACACTATTGAAGGTTACGATAAAATTGATGACCTTATTGAAAAACTAGTTGATGATGATTCAATAATTAATCATTTTAATGAATGTGATGGTTCACAAAGAATTGAAGTTGAAATTGACTGTAAAGAAAGAATTTTATCAATACACGCATATGAAACAGTTTATGGTTCTGAACCTTACGGTTCAAGATATGATTTAGAAGATATTGAATCTGAATTTGGTGAAGAAACATTAAAAGCTGTCGAAGAATTATTTGAACTTATAAACGGACGTGAAGGAAGAGTTGATTTCAGTGGTGGAGGTGATGATGGTTATATTGATGACTTTATGGTAATTGATGGTAACCAAGAGGATTTACCAAGATTAATTGAAGATATGTTATATACAATGATAAATAGTAATTACGCCGGATGGGAAAACAATGAAGGAGCACAAGGAAGTTGGTTATTTGACTCAAGCGATAAAAAAATAATCTTTGATTTTAATTATAATACCGAAGAAGAACAAAGTGTTAATTTAGATTACGAAATAAGATTCTAAAAATACAAAACCCCCTGATTTCTCAAGGAGTTTAGTCTTCTACAATATTGTGACATTATATCATCTTTAGGATTATTTCTGTCTTACCTTCCCACTTCTTAACCTGAGACTTAGGAACCCAAAATTCCATTTCACCAATCTCTTCTACTCTTCTCAAGTAATCCTCACGGAATCTATCTGCTTGACTTATGTCAGTGATGTAAGGGATTCCCATATGAGTAGCACACGTCTTACCAACTCCGGTTAACATTGAAAACTCATCAGTCAATGTTTTAGCACAACATCTACAAACTTTACTTCTTCCTGTAGTCATTTTCCCTGAGAACTTAATTGCTCTTGGTGAAACAGCTAACAACTTGGTGATGTCGATAATCATTGGGTTGAACTCTAACCCGTAAGTTTCTCTCAATTGTTGACCAATCTTACGTCCAACAGTTACGGTCTCTCCCGGAGTAGGGATTCTCATCTTGTGAGTGTTTGCTTTGTCAATATCTTTTTGGATTTGATTTAATGTAGCATTCACCTGTTTGTCAGACAAAGTCCCGTACTTCATTAATTTACTTTTAATTTCATTAACGAAACTGTTTGGTCCGTCGTATTTAGCAATCTTTTGTAAATCTTCAGACATAGTCTCAACATTAACGGTTTGAACACTTTTAAGTGCTTTCTCAGCGAATTCCATTTGTTTTGGTGTTAAGCTTCCCCATTTTTGTAAAGAAGATTTAAGGTTTAGTAAAAATTGGTTAGAACCTTCGTAATTTCTAACTCTTGAAACGGTGGTAGTACTGGTAGTTGTCATAATATATCTGTTTTGTGAGTACAAAGATAATACTATTTTTTAATTTGACAAACTTTTTTATAAAAAAAAAGAAACTTTTTCAAGTTCCTTTATTTTAGTGTATCACATTTATCTCTACATTATCATCTGTGAGATATTCCGGATTAGTTCTTATAATATTTTGTTTTATAGCTGTTTCTATATCATTAACTAGTCGTTCGTCATTTTGATAATCCGGATTTGCAACCATTTTTCTTCCTTCCATTCTTCCAGCTTTATTAACTTTCACCACAATTTTAATTTTACCGTCAGCTTCAAATATATCAGTAATCACATAACTCACTCTAACAGCATTTTCACCCCAACCTGAACTAATTAGTTTTTTACTACTCACTAATTGAGATTTCATATTCTTAACAAAGTTTGGAACTCTTGCCGATTTCATACCTTCTAAATCATATCTACCTCCAATCAGATTACTCATTTCACCTCTTGTCACACCAACAACATTCGCCTTTAACCCACTATTCCAATGAACCGGATTTGAAGCACTCATTTGTTTTGCAGTAGATGAAGAGTATGAATCCATAACTCTATACCATTGGTCGTTTATAAATAGGAATATTGGATACCATCCATAAGATTCTATAACATAATACCATTGATTACTATTATTAACCTTCCACTCACCTTCAAGATTGGAACCTTTGAATGGGATTTTTGCGGAACTATATTCATATGCAGAATTATTAGGTGTCTTTTTCGCCTTAAATAATCTGTAATCTCTGAACTCTTCAGGAGTTATATTTTCATAATCCCCATCAGGTCTATAGTTTGCTGTATAAACTTCATAGTAAAATTTTGATTCCGTTGGAGATAACCCAAGAACCCCCATCATACTTTTAATTACTTTTAATAAACCATCCTGTGTTTTAACATCCTTTTTATGTTTATTTAAGTACTTAAATAACGTAACCTCTTTACGAGTCAAAGCACGTTTTTCAACTTCGGGTCCCGGTATAGATTCTTTTAATATTTTAAGTATTAATTCTTTCATTTTATTTTAAGAATCTTAATTTGTAAACGGTTGAATTTATTAGTTCTTGAACAGTATCAATTTGATTTTGAATAAAAGATTCTTTAACACCTTTTCTATTCTTTTCAATCATAGTATCTAAAGCCTTAAAATATTTAATAATTTGTTCGTTACTTTTATAATCCTCATTTTTTATTGAATTATATTGAGTAATCACATCATATTTACCTTGATAACTTTCAATAAGTCCATCAACAAGTGCATCTATACCTTCATAATATCCTTGTAACGCTTTATGTTCCGAATACGATTTAGTTTGTAAATGAAAAATATGCACTTGAGTTTGTGAATGTAATAAGATAGAAACCATATCTTTGAATCCGGAACTACTTTTAGATTCATTATTTTCACTTTGTGTATTTTCGTCCTCTTCTTGTTCTCTCAAGAATATATCTTTTTTCTTGAATTGCATTAATTTTTTTTCCATTTTATTTTCCAATTATTAGGTCACTATAACCTAGTTTATCCATTCCACCAATTTCTTCCTCTTCTTTTTTAGAGAATTCATCATACAAAAAAGTTTTAACAACTGACGTAATACTCTGTTCCGCTTGAGCAATTTTACTTTCCATCCAATCCTCTAATTGGTCATCACCATCATCTTCCATCTTTTCCCACATAGCTTGAGCCATTTTTGCAATGATAAATAACTGTTGTTTAGCCATATAAGAACCTTCCTTATGGTCTTCCTTCAAAGTTTTAACTTGTGACACTAATGTTTCAAGTTGTTTTTCTGTTAGTATAACGTGTTTCATTTTGATTTTATTTATAAATATCATAGAAAGCAAAAAACCCCCACTTTATGTGAGGGTTAATTTTGGACCGACATAATGTCGGCGACTCCACCATCCTGTCTTTAAGGAGAACTAGGAAAACTCCACGTTTGATGAAACTCTTAAACCATCGATTTCTTTATCATAATACTTTGACATATCAGAGAATATTGGTCTATGGTTAGGGTCTTTACTTTGTTCATCCATATAATTCTTATCCAACACATAACCATCCGGTTGTCCCCACTCCAAAGCCATTTTAATAAACTCTTCGGTGTTTTGTATTTCACCATATTCATTAACAACTCTACCTGAACGGATGAACTTCAATAGTTCTTCCTTACTGGTATAGAACTTACCATCTTGGAAGTTCCATAGGAATTTCCAACCTGAACTTCTTTTTCCAATATGAATTTTCATATTTTCCAAGAACACATCCCAAGGAGATAGGTTATCAAAACCTCTCTCTACGGTTCTAAACTCACTATAAATGTTTGCCGGTGAGAATATATCAATATCATTAATTTGTTCCACCAGGTCAAGGTATTTGATTCTAACCTCACTTGGTTTTGGTATTCTGTAGTAGTTTGTGCTCATATATTCATTTATTAAAATTGATAACTTAAACCTATTGTACTACCGTTAAATGAATCACCACCCAATTCAAGTCCTACTCTATCTGTAATCATTGCTGTTATATAACCACCAAATAAGAATTTTTTAGGACCTGTTGTTGTTCTATTATATTCAGTTTTACTGTATTGTCCCACACCTAATCTTATTGATAAACATAACGGATTAAATTGAGCCCCTAAAACACCACAAGCGGCGTAATTAGGATTTGTTGATTTATTTTCTCTTGACACTGGTCCGTTAGCCGCAAAAATTTCACCACCAACAATCACTTCACCTTCAAGAGCAAATGTGACACCACCACCAATAGTACCTTTTTCACCCCAAACCATATGACCACTAGCAGGATTATACCCTTCAGACATACAGGTAACATTACAACTACTTCTTGTCCCTATCCATTGTGCACAAATTTCTGTGACCGGTAAAAATACAATAATAAATAAGATAAGTTTTTTCATTGTTATAATTATTTAGTAACTAACGCCTCTACTTTACTTCTCATATGGTCCGCCAATGTCATATCAAATGTTGATGTAACAATAACCGAATCCACCAAATATTTGTGTGGAACGTGAATTAAGAAATCACTTCCGTTGAAGAACGTCAAATCGTTTTTCAACTCAAGACAACCCTGAATCATCTTCAAGAATAACTTGAATTGGATTGCATCCACAAATGTTTCACTTAATAGTTTCCCGAACTTCTCGTTCTCAATTCTGATTGTGTAATTTGTTGTAGTCATATGTTTTATTTTTTACAAAGATAATACTTTTTTTTATATAAACAAAAAAAAACCTCAACAAATTTTACTCTGTTGAGGTTTTAAATAAAATCCAACCATAAAGAAAGGGGTTGTTGGCTTGTGAGATTATAAATATACGATAAAATTAAAAAAGTCAATCTTTTTTTAAAATTCTTGTAATTAATCGACATAATTGGTCATTTTCATCATCAAATGGTAGATTTTCAACATCAAAATACCCACATTCGGTGTGTTCATCACCATCGATAGCGTTTTCCAAGTCCGGATTGATTTTCTCATCCGTCTCCATCATAAACACATACATCAACCCTTTAACCTCAGAACCATCACGATTATATCTTTTAACAAATCCTACCAATTTTAAATCATTGTCTAATGTATAATCAGTTTCTTCTTTGAATTCTCTCATAATCCCATCCATCGGATGTTCATCTTTTTCCAAATTACCACCAGGTATACTCCATTGTCCTGGCAAAGTACCTGTTGCATTTCTTTTACATAGTAAAACTTCATCACCACATTTGACAATTACACCGGAATATCGTTTAACTTCTTTCATTTTATACAAAATTGGATATTTATAAATATGACTATAAGTATAAATAAAAATAAATTCAATGTCAAAACAGTTTTTTCCCAAAAACATACTCAAAATGGTATGATGGGTAAAAAATTTGACGATAATTTTAATGGAATGTTATTCTTAATGTCTGACGGTCCTCACTGTTTTTGGATGAAAAATTGTATAATACCTTTGGATATAATTTTTATTAAAGACAATGTAATATCTAAAATATTTAATAATTGCCCCCCTTGTAAAACAAAAGACTGCAAGAACTATTGTTCTGAAGGTGATATGATACTAGAACTACAAGGTGGTACCTGTAAACAATTAGGTATTAAATCCGGCAACAAAATAATTAGCGACCTTGACTAATTATATTGCAGCTTTAATAGCGTTACCAAACATACCTTTAAGTGCGTCACCAATAAAATCTCCACTCATTGATGGTGATGATGATGGTACCATTGGTGGTGGAGTAGGTGTCGTTGGTTGATTAAACACTGAACCAAAATCATCAGCCCAAGCTTTTTGACCTTCAGGTGTTTTATTAAATTCCCCAACTTTTTCCTCTAAATCTGTAAATTTTTGCATCAATTCTTCCGGTCCAACAAAATTGGCGATACCTAAAAAGTCTAATAATCTTAAATACCATTTAGTTCTACCCATTAAAGAACGTGTTGCTCTATTACCAAATAATCTTGGTACACCTCCACGAACTTTTGACATAAATGAAGCATCAGCCAAACCTTTATTATCCCTAAAACCTCTAAATTCTGTATCTTTTTCAATTTGTTTTATTAACCTTTTTTTCTCAATTGAAGTTAATCCTTTTCCTTCTAATTTTGCCAATTCAGTTGCACGAGTACCCATTTTTGCACCGGCACCTTTGAAAATTTGAACGTATTCTTCAATCACTTTAACTAAACCTCTACCTATAAATGGAACTCTACCAATTAACGCCTTTAACATATTAATTAATTTAGTACCCCACGATGGTGCAGTTTCAACCATTTTGGCAATCGGTCCACCCGCAGTTTTAGCGGTTTCAGCAATCTTAGCAGCATTACCCGTAACCGCCGCCGCTTTGAACGCTTTAGATGCACCACTACCTGTTTTCATTACACCTATCACTGTTTTACCAATCGCATCACCAAGTATTGGTACTGCAGATATAAACGAAAGTAACGCAAATAATTTATCTCCTTGTCTCCAATAACTAATTCCATTGACAATATCAACAACACCTGTTGGGTCAAATATACCTACAATATCACCTAAGGTATTATACCATTTTGATTCTTTAAGTAACTTTGATTTTTCAGGATATGCGGAACGTAAGAATTCAACAACAAAAATCTTGTCTTCTTTAGATAGGTTATCCCATTTTTCTTGAAGTATTTTTTTCTGTTCTTCTTTATAAATCTTAACTACAAGATTTTTTAACTCAGATTCTTTTACAATTTTTTTCATATACTAAAATAAATTACTTATCCAATAAATTGCTTTATCTATAATATCTTGGTTTAATCCTAACTTATGTAACGCGTCGTAAGTATCACCACCAGGAATTCCATCATCTTTAATACGTTCCATTTTTTGGAATTTTTTAAGAGCATTAATCGTTTCATCACCCCATCTAGAATCATCCGCTATTTGGAATAGTTTACCATTAACCATAACTTTCTTCATCTTGAAGTAATCATTAAGAGCTGTTTGTAATTCAAAAACCTCTTGACCACTCAATTGATTTTGTTCTGTAATCAAACCATATTTAGAACGAATATCACTTCTTTCCTCTTCCGAAATTATAAATCTTTTTGCCATAATTGTATTTTTAATTATAAATATCCGGGAAATAAAAAAAGAGGATGTTACTCCTCTTTTAATTACATAACAATATTATGTGAAATTTTCATATGTTTTTTGAAATTACCAACGCCACCAATTTTTTTATCACAAACTTCACAAATAATAATTTCTTTTTTATGTCCTTTAACATTTTTTA
>Ga0315909_10001701_pt1 | contig 29362 bp, 32 predicted proteins | sample LakEriMetagenome_11_FD_203527 | JGI IMG/M metagenome (GOLD analysis project Ga0315909, IMG submission 203527) | Freshwater fungal communities from buoy surface, Lake Erie, Ohio, United States - Buoy 2 MA125 | ecosystem: Environmental > Aquatic > Freshwater > Lake | place: USA: Lake Erie, Ohio... | reverse complement strand
CCGCCAACTGCTTGCTCAATTTCGGCGAAGGCAAATTTCAACCGGGCGGACAAGCGGGCGCCATCGGCTATCTGGTGGGCAGCCTGCATCAGGGACTGGCCGCGATGTTCAATATGATGAACGAAGCGCGCATCGGCGTGGGACTGGGTGCAGTGATGCTGGGGTACGCAGGCTATCTAAAGTCACTTGATTACGCGCGTAACCGACCGCAGGGCCGCCGTGCTGCTGACAAAGATCCCACGAGACCGCAAATACCTATCATCGCGCACACCGACGTCAAACGCATGCTGCTCGCACAAAAAGCCTACGTCGAGGGAGGACTCGCGCTCATTCTTTATTGTGCGCGTCTGGTCGATGAAGAAAAGACGGCAGATGACACTGCGGCTCGTACGCAAGCCACGCTACTGTTAGACATACTTACGCCCATCGCGAAATCCTGGCCGTCACAGTGGTGTCTGGAGGCGAACAACCTCGCGATTCAGGTGCACGGCGGCTACGGGTATACGCGCGAATATGATGTCGAGCAGCTCTACCGTGACAATCGTCTGAACCCGATTCACGAAGGCACGCACGGCATCCAGGCGCTGGATCTTTTGGGGCGCAAGGTCGTAATGCAGCAAGGCGCGGCCCTCAGTCTGTTGAGTACAAAAATACGCGACACACTCGCGCGTTCTGATGACCCCGAATTGATTGCGGCACTTGCTGAACGCTGGGGCAGGCTGGAGCGGGTGACGGCATCGCTGCATCAGGCAGACGATCCGGATTTGACCCTTGCCAACGCAAGTATCTATCTTGAAGTTTTTGGTCATCTGGTCATTGCCTGGATCTGGATGGAGCAGTCGATCGCAGCGCGGCGTGCGCTGCAAGAGGATGCTGATTTTTATATGGGCAAGCAGTACGCCTGCCAGTGGTTTTTCAGATGGGAGTTGCCGCGCGTTGATGCGCAGCTCGATTTGCTCGCTGCATTGGACACCACAACGTTGAGCATGCAGGACAACTGGTTTTAGTACTGGAATTTTTATGATCAAGCACATCGTGATGTGGCAATTGAAAGCGCATGCAGAAGGAGCCGACAAAGCCACCAATGCCGCCAAAATGAAATCCTTGCTTGATGCGTGCGCCAACATCGTGCCCGGCATGGGCGCATTTGAGGTCGCACTGGCGCAAGACGGCATGGAGGCGACGTATGACGTGGTGCTTTACTCCGAATTTGAGTCCCTTGCCGCACTGGACGCATACCAAAACCATCCCCAGCATGTCGCGCTCAAGCCGTTTGTCGGCGCCGTTCGCGAGGCGCGGCAATGCATGGACTACGAAGTGAACTAAGGAGACATTACATGCACAGCATTCAGCAATTATTCGACTTGAAGGGCAAGACAGCAGTGATCACTGGCGGTTCACGCGGGCTTGGTTTGCAGATTGCAGAGGCGCTGGGCGAACAGGGCGCATCGCTGGTAATCACTTCACGCAAACAGGATGAGCTTGACGAGGCTGTCACTCATCTGAAGAAAAAGGGTATCAGCGCAACGGCAATCGCTGCCGATCTGGGCAAGGCCGAGGCGATACCGGCCTTTGTCTCGTCAGCGCTTGGCCATCTTGGTCATGTCGATATTCTGGTCAACAATGCCGGCGCTACCTGGGGATCACCCGCAGAAGATCACCCTCTGGAAGCCTGGGACAAAGTCATGAATCTGAACGTGCGTAGTATTTTTTTGCTCTCGCAAGCGATAGGCAAGCAGTCAATGATTCCGCGTCGATCAGGTCGCATTATTAGCGTGGCCTCGATCGCAGGTTTGGGAGGTAATGGTGCCTCCGGTATGCAAACTATCGCCTACAACACTTCCAAGGCCGCAGTCATCAACTTCACGCGCACTTTGGCCGGTGAGTGGGGTCAGTATGGCATCACAGTGAATGCGATTGCGCCCGGTTTCTTTCCGTCGAAAATGACGCGTGGCTTGCTCGAAAAGCTGGGTGCTGAGGAAATGGCAGCGCGTGCACCACTGCGTCGCTTGGGTGATGATGAAGACCTAAAAGGTGCTGCTTTGTTGTTTGCTTCGACTGCAGGTAAACACATTACCGGACAGACGCTGGCGGTTGATGGCGGTGTGTCGGCGGTGCTTAGCTGATGACCCAGCAGGCTTTCCCGGTCGAGATACCGTTTCTCACCGATCTGGGCGTCGAGTTTCTGGGCATGGCAGAGGGTCGCGCCAAAATCGCGCTCGATCTGTCCGAGCGTCACATGAACAGCTGGCGCGTCACCCATGGTGGCGTGATCATGACGCTGCTGGATGTGGTGATGGCGATGGCCGGTCGTTCGCTGGATCCTGAATCGCGCGCGGGCGTCACTGTGGAAATGAAAACCAGTTTTTTACAGCCGGCAGGCTCGCCCGGGCGCCGGCTGATCGCAAGTGGCCATGCGTTTCACCGCTCGACCACCATGTGCTTTTGCGAGGCTGAATTACATGACAATGACCAACTGGTCGCCAAAGCGATGGGGACTTTCAAATACCTCAAACGTCTCGACGCAGCCAATCGACTATGAAACGGAGAACCCGATGAATAACTTCCAACGTATCGTGCTTGCTTCACGTCCGCAAGGCGTGGTCAGTACCGATAATTTCCGTCTCGAGACCGTACCCGTACCTGAAATCAGCGAGGGCCAGGTCCTTGTTCGCAATCACTATTTGTCGCTGGATCCCTACATGCGCATGCGCATGGAAGACGTAAAAAGCTATGCAGCGCCTCAAGCATTGAATGAGGTGATGATTGGCGGTACTGCGGGTGAGGTAATCGCTTCAAAAAATTCCAAATTTTCAGTTGGCGACAAGGTGGTTGGCATGCTCGGCTGGAGCGAAGTGGCGGTGTCTGATGGCACCCTGCTGAAAACAGTCGACACCACCCACATACCCTTGTCCGCGTACCTGGGTGCAGTGGGCATGCCTGGCATGACAGCCTGGTATGGTCTAACGCAAATCATTGCACCCAAAGCGGGCGACACCATCGCCGTTTCAGCCGCCAGCGGTGCGGTTGGCAGCGTAGTGGGACAGTTAGCTCGCATGCGTGGCTGCCGCGTGGTCGGCATTGCCGGCGGCAAGGAGAAGTGTGATTACGTGGTTAATACGCTAGGCTTCGATGCCTGCATCGATTACAAGGGCGGAAATTTGTTCAAAGAAGTGAAGGCAGCCGCGCCCGATGGTGTTGACGGCTTGTTCGAGAACGTCGGTGGTGTGGTGATGGATTCGGTTCTGGCTCGGATGAATCCTTACGGGCGCATCGCGCTGTGCGGACTAATCTCCGGCTACGATGGTGTGCCTATGCCAATACATAATATTCATGCAGTACTCTCCATGCGTCTGACCATGCGGGGTTTTATCGTGTCAGAGCACATGGAATTATGGCCGGAGGGTTTGGGTGAACTCGGTCAGTTGGTCGCCTCCGGGAAACTGATTTTCCGCGAAACGATTGCCGATGGTCTCAGTGCTGCACCCGATGCTTTCCTGGGGCTGCTACGAGGAAAAAATTTCGGCAAGCAGCTGGTCAAACTGATCTGAGGTCATGATGAAAAACTTCAGCCAGCGTGTAGCAGTGATCACGGGTGCAGCGAGCGGCTTTGGGCGTGAATTCGCGCGTCTGGGCGCCCAGCTCGGTATGCGTCTGGTGCTCGCCGATGTGCAAAAAGAGGCGCTGGCCGAGACTGCGGCAGAACTCGAGTTGGCGGGCGCAGAGGTAATTACCCAAATCTGCGATGTGCGAAAAGGTGATCAAGTCGAGGCCTTAGGACGAACAGCAATGACCAGTTTTGGTGCTGTGCATCTGTTGTTCAATAATGCGGGGGTGGGTGCCGGTGGTCTGGTGTGGGAGAGCACGCAAGCCGACTGGGAATGGGTATTGGGAGTAAATTTGTGGGGTGTGATTCATGGCGTGCGTGTCTTCACACCGCTCATGCTCGCCAGCGCCAAACAGGACTCTGCCTACGAGGGGCATATCGTCAACACCGCGTCCATGGCGGGCTTGCTTAATCCACCGACGATGGGGGTCTACAACGTCTCCAAGCATGCGGTGGTGTCGCTGACTGAAAGTCTCTATCACGATTTGTCGCTGATTGAGGCACCGATCGGTGCCTCAGTGCTGTGTCCTTATTTTGTCCAGACGGGTATCACTCAGTCGCACCGGCACCGTCCTGACGATGTGCAAGCCGCAGCATTGACCGTCAGTCAGCAAGTGTCACAGGCGGTGCTCGAAAAAGCAGTGGCCTCGGGTAAGGTCAGCGCGGCAGAAGTGGCGCAGCGCACGTTCGATGCGATTCGCGATCAACAGTTTTATATCTATTCGCATCCAGCCGCATTGGGCAATGTGCAGCGCCGTATGGAGGATATCGTCATGGGACGCAATCCCGGTGACCCCTATGAAGCAGCGCCTCACGTTCGCGAGAAGCTGCAAGCCGGCTTGAAAGGAAAAAGCTGATGGCCGTGGCTATCAGGGATGGGCAGTACGCTACGCTGCCCAATGGCACCCGACTGCATTACGCCAGCGCTGGCGAAGCGGGCCGCCCCCTGCTGCTGTTCCTGCACGGATTCCCCGAATTCTGGTTCGCATGGAACGCGCAGTTGGCCGAATTCGGTCAGGATTATTTTGCGGTTGCGCCGGATCTGCGGGGTTTCAATCTGTCGGACATGCCAGCGGATGTAGCGTCCTACAAACCCCGATTGATCATGCAAGACATTACCCAATTCATTGCGCACTTGGGTCATGCCGACTGCATTATGGTGGCTCATGATTGGGGTGGTGCAGTGGCGTGGAATATCGCGATCACGCATCCCGAGTTCATCCGCAAACTCATCATCATTAATGCAACGCATCCCTATCCTTTCGCCATGGGTCTGGTGCATGATCCCGCACAACAAGCGGCCAGCGCCTACATGAACTGGCTGCGCAACCCCGGATCGGAACAGGCGCTTGCCAAAGATAACTTCCGAGTGATGGAGCAGTTCATGCTCGGAATGGGCGAGCAACCTGGGTGGTTCGATGACGCCATTCGTGAACGCTATCACGCTTGTTGGGCGCGCGGTCTCACCGGTGGCGTGAATTACTATCGGGCGTCGCCGCTGCATCCTCCCACCGAAGAAGATTCGGGTGCCGCTCGTTTGTCGCTCGATCCGTCAAATTTTCATGTGCGCGTGCCGGTACGGGTGATCTGGGGCGAGAAGGACAAGGCATTACTGCCCAACTTGCTCAATGGCCTAGATGAGTTCGTGAGTGACTTGCAGATCGAACGTCTACCTAACGCCAGTCATTGGGTTGTGCATGAATACCCGGCCATCATCAACGAGTGGCTGCACCGTTTTCTGAGTGAGTGAGTTCCTATGGCACGCGAGGATTTTTCTTTTAGTCATACGCTGCGCGTTCGCTGGTCCGAAGTGGATATGCAAGGCATTGTCTTCAATGGCAATTATTTGAATTATTTCGATGTCGCTTTCACCGAGTACTGGCGCGCGACTGGCTTGCCCGGTGTAATCGCACAGTCCGAAGCCGGTCTTGAGCTCTTCGCCCGGAAGGCCACCGTGGAATACCACGCGCCATCGCGCTTTGATGATTTACTGGAGATTGGCGTGCGCTGTGCGGAACTGGGCCGTAGCTCCTTACGCTTCGTACTCGAGATCTATCGTGGCAATGAGCAGCTGATTTCAGGTGAAATTTTGTATGTGCATGCCAATAGCCGGCTACTCAAGAGTGAACCTGTGCCAGTCTTGTGGCGCGAGGTATTGACTGGCTTCGAAAAGGCTCACGCTGTGGTGACATGAGCATACGGATTCTCACAGGCGACTGGAATGATGTGCGTGAGGATGCGCAGCGGCTGCGCGTGGAAGTCTTTGTCATCGAGCAGGGCGTACCTATAGAGCTTGAATGGGACGAGGGTGACGAAGTCAGCATTCATGCAGTGGCCTACGACGAATCAGGGCAAGCGGTGGCTACAGGTCGTTTGCTGCCCGATGGTCATATCGGTCGTATGGCCGTGCGGCAGTCGGAACGTGGCAAGGGTATCGGGAGCAAGGTATTGACAACCTTGCTCGCCGAGGCCGTACGCGAAGGTCACGAGGAGCTGGTCTTGCATGCGCAGCTCCATGCGTGGGAGTTCTATCAACGGCACGGTTTCGTGGGTGAGGGTGAAGCATTCATGGAGGCAGGCATTGCGCACCGGCGCATGCGACTGAAGCTGCGCTGAATTGGCGTTAGGGAGACGCTTGGTGCCAATGAGCTTGCCACAAAAATTTCCGCATTGATTAAATCAGCGCTTATCTAGCGAATGACTTTTTCCACGAGTTGAGAATCACCGCTGGCGTGCACACGCAAGATCGTTGATGCCCGCGTACCATACGCTGGCGATTCAATGCATATCGGTGAGAGTAATCGCTCCCACTCCAGGCTGACACCGGTATCCGGCAATCTGCTGTCGCTTGCTCGCGTGGTATCCGCCAGCATTTCGAAATAGGCATCATCCGGTGCCGCCTGACACAAGAGGCTGGCAAATTGTGCCTTTGCGCGCAGTACCTTCGGCCAGGGGGTATCCAGTGCGCCATTCGATAGCCCGTAGATGCCAGGCTCGAGCGCTCGTTCTGCCTCCTCGGCGTCATTGGAAAACCAGAATGCTGATGTCGTATCGCCAACGAGCAGATTGAACCCGTTGTAATCGTCTGCAGTTTCGCGCACTGTTTGGATGTACGCCTTCGCCTCGAGATCACCGCGCAGATAATTGGCGACTAGCTCGCCCCGCGACCGCGCCTCTGTACGTGCAGAGCGTCCATTGCGAATGTTGGTCAGGGCTGCAAAGCGACCCCGTTTATCGGTACCGAGCCAAGTACCACCTGCCTGCAAATCGCGACCCGCATAGATGTCGGGCGCGTCCTTCCACCAGCTAGCAGGCTGCGTCGGGCGTTCAAAAAACTCATCTCGATTGGCGGCCATCACCAGCGGGCATTGCGGAATGAGCTTCCAGGCAAAAACAATCAGGCACATGTGGGAATATCAAAAAAAGTTTCAACGTGACGCTCGCCCACAGTCAGTGCGAGCAAGCCTGCATCGCGCACCGCATGTTCAAGCGCGGCTGGAAAATCTTGGGGAGTCTGACCGTAAATCTCCATCCAGGTTTCACAACCCTCTTTAAGCTCGGGCCGACGCTTGAGCGCGGTAGTAACAGGCCATCGTTGTTGTAACGCGGCCTGCATGACCGTTACCCTCTTTTGCATCGTTGCGGCATGCGCTACCGGCACCCGATAATAAATGAACAGATCTGTACTCATTCCGGATCTCTGATCGCATAGGGTAACTCCGTGAACTGCAGCAGTGCTCCACCTGCCTCACCCAAACGCACAGGCGTCTGCGCCGCGTCGAGCTTGATCTCGACCAGCATATCCCATTGTCCCTGGGAATTTTTTTCCGCATTGACGACCAGCCCACAGGGCTGGCCAGGATCTGCTTCCGAAAAAATGTCCATACCAGCGGCAGCGATGTCGGCCTGCGTACTGGCCAGCAGCATGCGCCGCTTGAGTTTGCCGAGGTAATGACTACGGGCAACGATTTCCTGTCCGGGATAGCAGCCTTTGCGGAAATTCACACCGCCGATCAAATCAAAATTCACCATCTGCGGCACGAACTGCTCTCGCGTTGCCTCAACGACCATCGGCAGCCCGGCACGAATATCCAGCCAGCGCCAGAGGTGTGCGCTGGCCGGCGGCAATGTCTTGCTCAAAGTATTCCACAATCGCATTGCCGAATCGATCGGACCCATCCACAAACCACGTCGTAACCCTGCAGCGGAAGGCCAGACGGCATTCATGCCAGCCGCATCCGAAAAGCGGATCTCCTTCAGATCGGGCGCTGCCACACCTATCAACACCGTCTGCTCGCTGACGTCTGCGATAGTGACTTTGGAGCGAAGCACAAACATCTGCAACCGTTTTTGAATTCCGGGCAAGAGCTCACGCGGCATCACCAGCATCACGCCGTCGTCGGACTTCCAGATGACCAGTGTGGCCAGCAGGCGGCCTTTGGGCGAGCAATAGCCACCAAGATGCATCGCGCCGGGAGGCAGTTCCAGTACGTCGTTGGTAAGCTGGTTGTGCAGAAAATTGTCAGCGTCGGCACCAGAAACCGCCAGCACGCCAAGATGGGTGAGCGCTGCGACCATCCCACCACGCAGGTTCGCAGACTCAAGGTTCAGTGCTTGAGTACTCAGAAATTCCAGCCAGGACGCATGGGGTTCAGTCATGAAATTCGTGCATGTAAGAAATGGCAGCTATCATATCGGCCTGATTATAGGGGTGGAAGCAGAAGTTCGCTGACCCTTGGTGTACCTGAAGACCGATCGGGACTATGGCGGCTATAAAAAAAATTATCGTACTGCTTGTTCTTGGCTTGCTGTGTGCCGGCGCTGCTTTGATCTACTGGGCGCGTGATCCTCTTGTTGCCGAGAACGCTACCCCCCCCGAATTCACCGTAGCCCCGGGTAGCAGCATACGCAGTGCTCTGCGGCAGGTAGAAAGCGCCGGCGTTCCCGCCTCACCCATCCTGATGGAATTGCTGGCCAGAGGCCTTGGTACCCGCTCCTTCAAACCTGGTAGCTACCGACTAAAGCCGGGTACAACACCACTTGGTTTGCTCAGTGCACTCACTCGGGGCGACACCATCAGGGAGTCAATAACTATTATCGAGGGCTGGACTTTTGCGCAAATGCGCACGGAGATTGGCCGTCATCCCTGGCTGCGACATGAGAGCGAGGCGCTGGATGAAGCTGATTGGCTGGCCAGTGTGGTGCCCGGCTACGACCATCCGGAAGGATTGTTCTACCCCGACACCTACATCTTTGAGCGTGGCACCAGTGATTTGTATGTTTACCGACTGGCACACCAGCAGCAACTAAAGAAACTTCACGAAGCATGGACCCAGCGAGCGCCTGATCTGCCTTACGCGTCACCCTATGAGGCCTTGATCATGGCGTCTATCGTTGAAAAAGAAACTGCTCGCGAGGAGGATCGAACACGGGTGGCATCAGTGTTCGTAAATCGTCTGCGTCAAGGTATGCGCCTGCAGACGGATCCCACGGTAATTTACGGTATGGGTGAGCGTTTTGATGGCAATTTGCGCAGGCGGGATTTGCAGGAAGATACTGTCTACAATACTTATCAGCGGGCTGGTTTGCCACCAACACCAATCGCCCTTCCGGGTCAGGCAGCAATTCGGGCCGCACTACATCCCGCGCAGGGAAATGATTTGTATTTTGTTGCTCGAGGTGACGGCAGCAGCGAATTCTCGAGTAACCTTGACGATCACAATCGCGCCGTAGACAAATACCAGCGCCATCGTTAAATCCTCTTTTATATTGGCGCACGCATTCATGTTATCGGGAAAATTTATTACGTTCGAGGGCGTCGATGGCGCGGGGAAGTCAACGCATGTGGAGGCCGTTGCACAATACCTACGCGATCGTGGGCTGAACGTGGTGACAACGCGGGAGCCTGGTGGTACACCTCTGGGTGAAAAGCTGCGTGAATTGTTGCTGCACGAGTCGATGCACTTGGAGACCGAGGCACTTTTGATGTTTGCAGCGCGCCGTGAGCACATCGCGCAGATCATCCTGCCCGCCATTCATCGCGGTGACTGGGTGATCTCGGATCGCTTCACTGATGCCAGCTTCGCTTACCAAGGGGGTGGCCGGCGGGTGGCATTGGACAAACTGCAATCACTGGAGCAATGGGTACACGCCGACCTGCAGCCGGATTTGACTTTGTTGTTTGATGTACCACTCGAAGTAGCGCGCGAACGCCTCTCTGCCGGGCGCGCGCTGGATAAATTTGAACAGGAAAAAGACGATTTTTTTGAGCGCGTGCGAGAGGTTTACCTCATGCGTGCCAGAAGTTTTCCTTCCCGCATCAAGATCATCGACGGTACGCGCCCAGTCGCTGAGGTTTCGGCGCAAGTCGAACACCATGTCACTGCATTGCTTGGTGGCCAATGACATGAGCGGAGCCATTTATCCCTGGCAGCATCAGGACTGGGATCGCCTGCAGCGGTTGCGGGAGCGGTTGCCCCATGCCATTCTTTTCCACGGGGCTCAAGGTATCGGCAAGGTCGCGTTTGCGGAGCAGTTTGCGCAATCGGTCTTGTGCGATAAGCCCGTAAACGGTGGTTTCGCGTGCGGTAGTTGCGCCTCCTGTGGCTGGTTTGTGCAATACGGCCATCCTGACTACCGGCGCGTACGACCCGAGATCCTTGACACCGATAACATCGAGGACGATGGCGAGCCGGAAGAGGGCGCAAGTAAAAAAAGTGCGAGCGGCAAAGCGCCCTCCAAAGAGATACGCATTGAGCAGGTGCGCTCGCTCGCAGGATTCATGAATGTGTCAACCCATCGCAGCGGGCTGCGTGTGGTCTTGCTATATCCGGCAGAGACGCTCAATAGCGCTTCGGCGAATGCCCTGCTCAAGACACTGGAAGAACCTCCGCCGGGAACGCTTTTCATGTTGGTCAGTCATCGGCCCGATCGGCTCCTGCCAACCATACTGTCTCGTTGTCGTAAATTTTCTTTGTCACTGCCGCGTGCTGAGGATGCCCTCAGCTGGCTCAATGCTAATGACGTGAGCGATGCCCGACAGTGGCTTGCGTTGCACGGCGGTGCGCCGCTTGCTGCATACTCGGCGGCACAAGATGAGTCTGCGAGCGACCGTGAATTACTTTTGGGTTTGCTGGCTAAACCGGATGCAATCCCAGTACTGAGCGTGGCGGAACGCCTACAAAAAACGCCGATTCCGCTACTAGTGGCATGGCAACAGCGGTGGCTGTATGACTTGTTTTCTTTAAAGCTCAGCGGTCGGATACGCTACTACCCGCAGCAGCACGCCCGTCTGCAATCGGTCGCGGACCGCTTGTCTGCCGACCGATTGCAGCAGGCATTACGCGATGCGAACAACCGACGTGCTATTGCGGATCATTCACTCTCGCCCCGACTTTTCATCGAAGACATGCTGCTCGCCTACGTGGGCTTGTTCGACTGAAAGCCGGCTACCCTACCCAGGACCTACCATGCAAGACACGCATTCATCGCATGAGGCGTCGTTAATACGCCCCTCTGTCATGTCGCTCACCATACGCGAGCGCTCGGCACTCTACGCAGCCTACATGCCATTTCTGCAAAATGGCGGCATTTTCGTGCCGGGTCATCGCTCATGTCAGCTGGGAGAAGAAGTTTTTTTACTGCTCAGCTTGATGCAGGACGAGGCCCGCTACCCGGTGGCCGGTAAGGTGGTCTGGATCACGCCTTCCGGTGCCGCCAATAATCATACGCAAGGCATAGGACTACAGTTTCCTGCTGATGATGCGGGGCGGCGCGTTCGCCAGCGCATCGAAGAGATTCTGGGTACTGCACTCGGATCCTCCCGTCCGACGCACACTATGTAGCGGGCGTACAATAGGGCCGTTTCAGCGGCTTTCTTGTCATGCCTTCGTTGCGCTGCACCACGCGCTACGACCATGACAGAACAGGCATTTACGGCGACTAGCGCACCATGTTTATTGATTCCCACTGCCATATCAATTTCCCTGAATTGTCCGAGCGGCTGCCCGCGATTCTGGAAAAAATGAAACACAATCAGGTAACTCATGCACTCTGCGTATCGGTGACCCTGCCTGATTTTCCGCAGGTGCTGTCTTTAGCCGAGACGCATCCGAATATCTATGCGTCAGTAGGCGTACATCCCGATTATGAAGACACGCCCGAGCCCGGCGTAGAACAACTGGTGCAGTTGGCCGATAATCCGCGCATCATCGCCATCGGCGAGACTGGCCTTGACTATTATCGTCTGAGTGGCGATCTGGAATGGCAGCGGCAGCGATTTCGCACGCATATCCGTGCGTCCAAAGTGAGTGGCAAGCCGCTGATCATCCATACCCGGTCTGCATCCGAGGACACACTTCGAATCATGCGCGAAGAAAAAGCCGGCACCACCGATGGTGGCTTCGCCGGTGTGATGCACTGCTTTACCGAATCTCAGGCGGTGGCCGCAGCATCCATGGACATGGGTTTTTATATTTCATTCTCGGGTATTGTGACCTTCAAAAACGCGAGGGATTTGCAGGCCGTCGCACGTGAAGTCCCGCTGGAGCGCATGCTGATCGAAACCGATTCGCCGTACCTGGCGCCAGTACCCATGCGTGGCAAGACCAACGAGCCGGGCTTCGTGAGGCATGTTGCAGAATTTCTCGCCGACCTCAAGGGTGTGTCATTGCAGACGCTGGCCGAGGTGACCTCGCAAAATTTCCGGACGCTGTTTCGCGTGCATTGAATGGATGACCTGCAGAGCCCCTTTCGTCGTCGAATACTTTTGGCTGGGTTGTTTCCTGATTTGCAGCGCTGGCTCGAACCAGTACCTCCCAAGCCGAATTCATTCACCGCGTGGTTCGACGCAGTGCACAGGGATGACGTGAAGATGTGCAGTGATTTGCTGGCGCGCGGCTTCGACACGAATACCATCGAACCCGAACGCCTGGACACGGCTTTACTCATCGCGGTTCGTCAGGGCTCGGTAAAGGTGATCCAGCTGCTGTTGTCGACGCCCGGCGTGAACCTGGATGCACGTTCTCGCAATGGCGACACATCGCTGATGCTGGCGGCTTTTAAAAAAGATCTCGCAACAGCCCGAGCATTGATTGACAGAGGTGCCGAAATCAACCACCCCGGATGGACAGCACTGCACTATGCCGCTACGTCTGGGAGCGTATCGATGGTTCGCCTCCTGCTCGATCATGACGCCTATATCGATGCTGAATCGCCTAATAAGACCACGCCCCTGATGATGGCTGCCCGCGGTGGTTACGGCGATGTGGTCGAGTACTTGCTCTCTCAGGGCGCCGATCTTCAGGCAAAAAATGAGCTGGGTCTGACCGCGGTCGACTTTGCTCGTGCTCAAGGGCGCACGACACTCGCCAATTTTCTCGACGCGCGTATGCGCGAGACCAAAATACAGTCACCTTCTCCTAACTGAACGAACTACCGATCAGCTGCTCAGTCTGATTTTCCGTGAACAGTTCGCATGGAGGTCAGCATGAACCGCAGTATTGCATCCGCGAATAACTATGCGCTTGCGCTGTCGATAGCACTTTTGGCGAGCACTGCCTACGGCCAGCGATTGCCATCCGACGACATACGCGAGAGCAACGATCCCGATCGTGCCGCTGAGGTCGAGCGCAAGGCAGAGGCCATTTCCGGTCGGAGTCTGAGCAGCTCAGGGGAAAGTGGTGAAGAGGCATCGGAAAAAACTGAGCCGAACAGCACGCCTGCAGAGTCCCGAACGCCGGGCCAAGAGCGCGGCGAAGGTGAATCTGGCGGAAATCAGGAAAGTAGTGAGCCTCCCTATGAGGTGCCGTCTTCCCCCGAAACCTCGGGAGCCAGCGGGAGTGAAGCGCCTCGCGAAGGTGGACATAACGAGAGCAAGACGAACGAAAGCAGTCCGGCCGGCAACGAGGACACCTACCACTGAGCAGCAAGGAGATGAACTGGCTGCGTCTGGTAAAGTGCAGCCATGGCAAAACTTAGTCTTGATCGCATTTTGCAATCGCAGGGGTTTGGTACCCGTAAATGGTGCCGGCAATTGATTGAAGACGGCGAGGTGCAGATCGGGGGCGAGATCGTTCGCGATCCTCGTGCCTCTTTCGACACCGATAATCTGCAATTTGCCTTGTTCGATGAAGTCTGGTCCTACCACGAGCATGTCTACATTGCGCTCAACAAACCCGGCAAGATCGAATGCTCTCGCAAGCCCAGTCATCATCCGGGCGTGATGTCGCTATTACCCGAACAATTCAGCTGGCGCGACGTGCAGGCGATAGGCCGCCTGGATCATGACACCACAGGCCTGCTTCTGCTGACTGATGACGGTACATTCAATCATGCGATGTCCTCTCCACGACGGCACGTTCCGAAAACCTATCTTGCAACCACTCATGAACCTGTGACCACATCCCTGATTGACAGCTTACTCTCCGGCGTCAAGCTGCACGATGAACCTTTGCCGCTGGCTGCCACCATGTGCAGACAGGTTGCAGAGTTTCAGCTGGAAATCATCATTGAGCAGGGTAAATATCACCAGGTCAAGCGTATGCTGGCGGCTGCGAGCAATCATTGTGCCGCGCTCGAGCGAATTGCCATAGGTGAATTGACGCTGTCATCACTATCGCTGGCTTTGGGCGAATGGTGTTTGCTCAATGACGAGCAACGCGGATTGCTGCGCTAGAGGCGAGTGATGTACGGCCGCTTGCTGGTAACTGCGCAATTCATTCTGATCATGCTACTGATCTGGCCATGGACTGCGCCAGTTTTTGTAGTGCCCGCGTTATTGATGATGCTGCCATCCCTGCTCTTTGGTGTCTGGATACTTCAGCACAATCGGATTGGAAACTTCAATATACGACCTGAACTCAAACCCAGTGCACATATGATTACCGGTGGACCGTATGCGCTGGTGCGGCATCCTATGTATGTCGCTGTGCTTTGGTTGGGCTTTTGCGTTGTAGTACTTTACGCAAGCATAACGGCATCGGTGTTGTGGGGCCTGCTATGTCTGGTGCTGGATCGAAAGGCAGCACTCGAGGAAACCTACCTGCGCATTCACTTTGCCGACTATGAGGCCTATGCTGGCAAGGTTGGGCGCTTTGTCCCATTACGTCTTCCGGGGCGAGATTCCGCCTGAATCCAGGACACAACGTCACCACGCGATACGCTGCCCATCCCATGCGATGAAGCTACCAGTGTCCTCAGCGCTTGCCTTCGTAATCTGTTGCAGCAAATGCTCGGCGACGAAGTCTGGGGTAAACAGCTTGTCCTGAGCGACGTTCGCCTGAAAGGGGCGGGACAAACCAGTATTGGTCGTGCCGGGATGCAGAGCCAGCACGATGGCTTCGGGATTTCGGCGGAACAGTTCGATCGCCAGTGTTTTGAGCAGTTGGTTCTGCGCCGCCTTTGATGCCCGATAACTGTACCAGCCACCCAGACGATTATCGTTGATCGATCCCACGCGCGCGGACAGTGATGCGAACATAACAGGTCGACGAGCCTTCAGCCAAGGCATCAAAGCTTGCGCCAGCAAAATAGGGCCGAAGGCATTGACAGCAAAAACCTGCTGCATGGAGGGCAGGGAAATGTGCTCCAGTGCTTTCTCAGGCGAGACACCATCCGAGTGCAATAGCCCGGCAGTATTTACAATCAAATCAATGATTTGTATATCATTCCTTACTTGGCTTGCCATAGCTAGCAGACTGGCCTCGTCGGTGATATCCACATCCAGTAGCAGGCATTGTTTTCCGGTCTGCGTCAGTTGCGACTGCAGGTGTAAAAGTGACCCGCAAGATCGGGCGCTGCGCGAGCACAGCACCAGCGTCTGTATGTCAGGATCTGCAGCAAGACGTGCGGCCATTGCATGACCGATACCGCTACTGGCGCCCATGATCAGCGCATGTCTTAAAGAAATACCATGCATCGGTAGTGTCGTTTGTTTAACATCGTTTTTACAGAGGACTCTTGACTGAGCAAGCAGGTGAACGTCAGGAGCCTCTGCAGATCACGACAAAGTTTCAGTGGAGTAATTTTTCATCATACCGCAAGTCACATATGTTGATTTTCATCAATCGCATCATGGTTTATCTGCGAGTAAATCCATAGGGATTTTTTTATCTTCATATAACTTTCATGGTCAAACCAATTTGTTTAGCGCGCGCATGGATCGCCGCGACAAGTTACCAACAGACCCTCAAGATTGAAGCATTTTGACTACAAGCCAACAGAAAGACATCGCTGAGTCTGATCCGGATGGTCACCGCAGCCAAAGTCTTTCTCATCTCGACCCTATCGTTAACCATATTCCTGATATTTTCTTTATCTACGACCGTCATATTTCACGCGTCATTTACTGCAATAGTCGCGTTTTTGATATTTTGGGCTACTCGTCTGTTGAGTTTCAATCCATGCGAATCAATGAGCCTGATGCATTTATTCATACCGAAGATCATCCCGAATTTCAGATTTGTCTTGGAAAGATTTTTAATGCCGTAGGTGACAGCGTGATTGAATTTAGGGGTCGCTGCCGTCAAAAGTCAGGTCAGTGGCTGTGGATGAAAGTAAAGCTGTCGGTCTTCGAGCGAGACAAGCGTGAAAATCCAGTTCGACTGATTGGAACAGCAGCGGATGTAAGTACGGAGGTGGCAGCCAAGGAATCACTGCAGCGCAGGGTACAGCTCCTTGAATTGACACTCGACAGCATGTCTGAAGGCGTCATTGTTTGTGATACGAATGGCGACCTTCTTATGATCAATCAGTCTGCCCGACAAATACTGCAAATAGATTCGACGTTAAGCTCTGTGTCGCAAATTCGCTCCGCTTATACCACCTACCACGATTCAGAATCGCTCTTGCTTTTCTGGAACCATCATCCCCTGATCAGAGCGCTAGCAGGCGAGAAAGTGCAAGACCGAGACCTCTCACTTTTTGATCGCAAGCGTAATCTCTCACTGACATTAAACCATGCTTCGGCACCCCTTGTTGATGCATCAGGTCAGATCATCGGCGCGGTAGATGTTTTCCGGGATTCGACAGAAAAGCATCGGACATTCTATGAATTGAAACGTACAGAAGAGCAATTCAGGCTTCTGGTGGAGGGTACCACGGATTACGCGATCTTCATGTTGGATCAGGACGGTCTTGTCGTCAGCTGGAATCCAGGTGCCGAGCGCATAATTGGCTTTGGCAAGTCGGAGATTATCGGACAACATCTATCGGTGTTTTTTACTCCCGAAGATCAAGCAAAAGGTGAGCCTGAACGCAAGCTCAGCGAGGCAAGTCAGCAGGGAAGGGCCGAGGAAGATGGCTGGCGGGTACGCAAAGACGGCCATCGCTTCTGGTGTAGTGGTGTCACAGGAGCACTGCGTGACACGGAGGTTAATCTGAAGGGCTTCGTCGTAATTTTGCGCGACAATACCGAGCGAAGACTCGTCGATCAAAATAATTTTTTTCTCGCAAATCATGATGCGCTGACCGGGCTACCAAATCGTGCTCGCTTTTTGGAGCGGCTGCATGAAGCGCTGATCAATGCAGATCGCGATCGAACACGGGTTGCGGTACTGCTGCTCGACTTGGATCGATTCAAGGCGATCAATGACACACTGGGGCACCATACGGGTGATCAATTTCTCAAACTGGTTTCGAAGCGCTTGACGGAATGTGTCCGTGAGACGGATACCGTAGCTCGGCTCGGCGGTGACGAGTTCGTACTGATACTGACGAGACTCAAATCCCTGTCGTCTGCTGAGCTGATCGCCGAAAACGTCATTCATGAGCTGAGCAAGCCATACACTATCGACAACCATGAAGTCAATAGCGGTGCCAGTGTGGGTATTGCGTTCTATCCCCAAGACGGCCGTGACTCGGGCGAATTGCTGCAGAAGGCTGATCTTGCGATGTATCGCGCAAAGGCAACGGGCCGAGGGCGCTACCGCGTTTTTGCGCCAGGTATGCTGACCGAGGTGCAGCAGCGTCGACAACAGGAAGAGCAATTGCGGTCTGCCGTTGCGCAGGGCGATTTCGACCTTGTCTACCAGCCTCAGATCGATCTGGAGACGCTGCAGATTACCGGGGTCGAAGCGCTGCTTCGATGCCGAAATTCACAGCTCATGGCGCTTTCCACCAGGCAGATCATTGCTTTGGCAGAGGAAATGGGATTGATTTGCAGCGTTGGTACCTGGGTGCTTGATTTGGCCTGCAGCCAACTTGCACACTGGCGTTTTCTCGCTGCGTCTGGAGCGTCCAATATATCTGAACTGTCTGCGCTGAAGGTATCTGTGAATATCGCGCCTGCTCAATTGTTGGCAGACACCTTTATGGACAGTTTGAAAAAAATATTGGCCCAATACGACTTGCCTGCAACCACATTGGAAATTGAAATTACCGAGGCATCTCTGGTCAGTGCTATTACCTCCGAAAGTCGCGTGATTGATGAATTGAAATCACTTGGTGTTTCCATCAGCATCGATGATTTTGGCGCAGGTATGTCCAGCTTGTCATATCTCAAACAATTTCCGGTCGATGTACTCAAGCTGGATCCTGGACTGATCAGCAATCTACCTCGCGATCATGAAGATGCCGCCATTGTGTCCGCCATCATTCGTCTGGCCAGCGATTTGCATATCAAGGTGGTTGCTGAGGGCGTTGAAAATTTCGATCAGCTTGGCTTTCTCAGATCAACACCCTGTCAGTGCGTTCAGGGTTTTCTCTTTAGCGAAGCAGTGAGGCCGGACAAATTCATGCAGCTCCTGCAAAATCGCAAGTCCGGAGGACGTATCATTCACTAAGCTGCTTGAATCGCGCGCTGCTGTTTTGGGTCATAGGATCCTTTCTCATGTGAATGCGAATACAAGCACTACGCTCCCTATTCTCAAGGCCGGTCACAATTGCTGGCGTACCGCTCACGCGGATCATTTTTCCATGCTGGTTGATGCACAGATTTACTTCAGAGCGGTACGAGAGGCGATTCGACAAGCCAAGCGCTGTATTTTCATTCTTTCCTGGGATATAGACAGCCGTATGTGGCTAGTACCCGAGGGGGCGGCAGATGGCTATCCCGAGCCACTCGGAGATTTTCTGCATGCGATCGTGGCCGGGCGTCGTGAGCTTCATGCCTATGTATTGAACTGGGATTTCACCTTGCTTTATGCGATGGAGCGCGAATGGCTGCCTGCCTATCGTCTTGGGTGGCGTACTCATCGACGTTTACATTTCCTGATGGATGGGCGACATCCGGTTGGTGCGAGTCACCATCAAAAAGTCATTGTCATTGATGACGCGCTTGCTTTCGTGGGCGGTCTGGATCTGACCAGTGCACGTTGGGATACGCCAGCGCATTCTGCTGTACAGCCTCTGCGCCGGGATGCCGATGGCAAGACCTTTCCTCCGTTTCATGACATACAGGCTGCAGTGGATGGTGATGCTGCCCGAGCGCTCGGCGTACTGTGCCGCGAGCGCTGGCGACTAGCGGGTGGCCCGGATACCGTCGCGCTCACACCACCTGAGATGAAACACTGGCCCGATTGTCTGGACGTCGACCTACGCGATATACCCGTCGCGATTGCTCGCACCGTGCCTGCCTATGACGGCACGCCAGGCGTGAATGAAATACGTCGGCTCCACCTTGATGCGATCGCAGCGGCGCAGCAAAGCCTTTTATTTGAAAACCAGTATTTCACCTCGGGTCTGATCGCAGAGGCGATCTCTCACCGCCTGGCCGAGCCGCTCGGACCCGAGGTACTGATTATTTCTCCGAACAAGCAGAGCGGCTGGCTGGAGGAAATCACCATGGGCGTGTTGCGCGCCCGCCTGCACGAGCGCTTGCGCCGATCAGATATTCACCATCGTTACCGAATGATGTCGCCACAGCTTGATGAAATTGACCATGGCGCCTTGAACATCCACAGCAAAATTTTTTTTGCGGATGATCGCTTGCTCTGCATGGGTTCAGCCAATCTATCCAACCGGTCCATGGCTTGCGATACTGAATGCAACCTTTGTATCGAGGCCGTGGGCGATGCGCATGAGCGGATTGCGCAGGGTATAGCGCGTATGCGCGCAAGACTACTGGCTGAACATTTGGCGACCAAGGCTGAGATCGTTCAAAAAGTCTTTTGCGATAAAGGCCTGCTGTCAGCAACGCAGTTCCTGAGCCGGAGGCCGCGACGCTTGGTCGAGCTGGATCCGTTGGTTGCGCCAGAGCTGAATGCCTTGATATCTCAGCAGTCGCTGTTTGATCCGCAGGAACCTATCGATCCTGAGGCGCTGATCGCGCGCCTGGTACCACGCGAAAGCCGTGAGCCTTTGGTGCGTCGTTTTATGGGGCTGGTCACCACGACCGCAATGCTGATTGCGGTCGTGGTGACCTTGCGACATACACCGCTACAAGCATATCTGAACCTGCATGCCATGACTTTATTGGCCGGCGAGTTACGCGAAATGGCTTGGGCACCTTTATGGATCGTCCTCGCCTTCGTTCTAGGTGGGCTGCTGATGGTTCCCGTTACCTTGCTGATCGCAGCAACCGGTGTGGTGTTCGGGACATTTCCGGGTGCGTGGTATGCGCTGGCGGGTTCAGTGCTTTCCGCAGCGACCGGCTATCTCCTTGGTGACATGCTGGGAAAAGCTACGGTCCGCCGCCTGATGGGCCCACGTATCAGACGTTTGTCACTGCGTATTGCCCGCCGTGGTGTGATTGCGATGATCATCGTTCGTGCGCTGCCACTGGCGCCCTACAGTGTAGTCAATATGGCGGCCGGTGCATCGCACATACGGCGACGCGATTTTCTTATTGGTACGGCGCTTGGCATGCTGCCAGGTATTTTTCTAACCACCACTTTTGCCGAACACCTGGTCATGGCGATTCATCAACCCAGCCATCAGACGCTGGGTATCCTGATGATTGTTGTGCTGTTACTGATCGCTTTGGCGATTGCCACAGCCAGGATAGTACGACGTCAGCAGAACCAACGATAAGCCCATGCCCATTGCATGAGCTGACAGGATTGTTGACAGCCGCTTCGGGCGGCGATGACGATCCGCAGTTACAATCCGGTTTTGCTTATTTCTGGTGTCAACTTCGATCATGCAGCCATCCCAGCCCCGCGCTCTTGCCCGTATCCTTCCGGCGATAAATACTTCTGACGGTGCAGGGGTACGCCTTCGTCGCAGTCTGGGCAGCGGGGAGGGTACGCGGCTGGATCCTTTTCTCATGCTTGACGAGTTCTCGTCTGTTAATCCTGGTGACTACATTGCAGGCTTCCCTTCACACCCTCACAGGGGATTTGAGACAGTGACCTATATTCTGGATGGACATATGCGCCATGAGGATCATTTGGGCAATCAGGGCGATCTCAAAAGTGGCGGTGTGCAATGGATGACCGCTGGTCGCGGCATCATTCATTCCGAGATGCCACAGCAAGAAAAAGGGCGCATGCGTGGCTTTCAGTTATGGATCAATTTACCCGCAAAAGAGAAGATGAAACCAGCGGGCTACCGCGACATTCCACCCGAGGAAATTCCAGTGCATACTTTGCCCGAGGGCGGTCAAGTCAAGGTGATAGCTGGTCATTTGCAAACAGGTGACGTCACGCTGGCGGGAGCCATCAACGGCTTGACCACGGAACCCTTGTACCTTGATGTCGCCCTGCCTGCCGGGGCCACCTTCAGTCAGCGCATGACGCGAGGTCACAATGCTATGGCTTACCTCTTTGAGGGTAATGTGCGGTTCGCCGGTAGTGACATGCTGGTGGCGACTCACAGTGCAGCGATACTTACTGATGGCGACTTTGTTGAATTTGTCGCGGGTGATGAGGGGGCACGCTTCTTGTTGTTGTCGGGTAGACCTTTGGGCGAGCCTGTTGTTCAGTATGGCCCGTTCGTTATGAATACCGTGGCTGAGATCGAGCAGGCGATGCGTGACTATCAGACGGGTCGGCTCACCGAAGCGTAGCCGGAAAAGACTTCATGTGCTGCGATGGCGGCGTCGACGATGCCCTCGGCAGCCGATTTGAAGCAATACGGCTTGACCAATAATAAGGAACGCTCACCCATCGCTCGTAATCGATCTGAATTTTCCAACAGGTCGAGAGCGCCGTCTACCCATGCCTGAATGTTCAGTGGTCGTACGTAGCCATTGTGTCCGTCGATGACCAGCTCATCGGCCACCCCGGCATGTGGAGAAACAATCACAGGCAAGCCAGCAGCACAGGCTTCGTTCGCTACCACCCCCCAAACATCGGCGCGAGTAGGAAAAAGAAAAATCTTCGCAGAGCGGTATAACTCGGGCAGCTCACCTTGACTGGCAAAGCCATGGAAACGTATGGAGAGCTGATGATTCCTTTTCTCCGCAAGCGTGCGCAGTGCAGCTTCTTCACTGCCCGATCCGACATAAAGCATGGTCAGTCGACGGCCAATTCTTTGTGCGCATTGCAGCGCAACGTCCATCGCAAATTCAGGCTGCTTACCAGCTTCCAGTCGTCCCGAAAAAATGAAATCCCATTTTTTCTCTGTCTTGGCATCATGAGGATGAAAGCGAGCATTATCAACGGCAAGGCATGATCGAAAACAGCGTGCAGCGGGTACCTTGTAGCTTCGATAGAGCGCCAATCCACCTTGACTAGCCGCCACAAAAGCACCGGCACGCCGATAAACGTAGCGACGCAGACGTACATGTAAGTTGCTCAATGACTGTTCTGATTGCATTGTGCCATCCGTCATCGCGATATACGCACGCCGCATCAGACGTGTCCATGCGAACGCATAAAGATGCGTGGGGTTGAAACCATTACCCAACACCACATCAGGCCTGAAACGCGACAGAGCTACCAATACATCAGGATTATTATGGATGTAGCGACCCTGCACCGTTCTTATGCGTTCTCGCAGAAATACATGATCGAATGCGACAGGCGGCAGATCCCAGAGGCGATTGGGCTCGCGGCGACAGCAGAAAATCACTTGCAGGCTGATCGAAGGGTTCCGGGCGATAAGATTGAAAACAGGAATACGGTAGGGTGGTGGTTCATTGACGACGATGGCGAGTTTCAGCATGGGTCAGGTTAGTTATGTGGGGCAGGGGAGCAGGGTGCAGCGCCTCATGGTAGATCTGTATTAGCTGCTCATAATTGCGCTCGGGCGTGTAAGAGGTAAGATAGTTCTTGCGCGCGGCCATACCCATTCGGCGCATATGATTTGGGTGCGATTCCGCATACGCAATGGCTGATGCCAATGCGCTTGCATCATTGGGAGGTACCAGCAAACCGTTCTGGCCATGGTGGATGAGTTCACGCAAGCCACCATGCCGGGTAGCAATCACTGGTGTGCCACACGCGAAGGCTTCAATCGCAACCAAACCAAAACTTTCGACGCCTGTGCTGGGCATGACCAAATAAGCTGCTTCGTTGAGCTTCTGGTGCAGTATGTCTGAGGACTGAAAACCACCATAGCGCAAACGGGGTGAGGCTTCAACCAAGGCCTGCAGCGGCCCTTTGCCAAAGACATCGATCACATGAGTCGGCAACTTATTGAGTGCATTGATGAGTACGTCGATACCTTTTTCAGCCGACAGACGCCCTATAAACAGGCCACCACGGCGATGCTGCCATTGTGGCTCTCGGTGCGATTCCACAAAATTAGGTTTGATACGAAGCTTGTCCATTGGCAGACCTCCGCGCGCAAAGATCTCGCGGCATAGCTGATTGAGGACAATGAAAAGACTGATCTGCTTATCCCAGACGCCCTTCAAGCGTTGCAGCGTTAGCATGGTTGACGTCAGCGCCGTTTGCGACAAGGACTGCCGGTAACACCGATGAATGACGGCTCGCCAAGGCAGCTTGCCCACGCAGGCCTCGCAGTGCTTACCCTCGCGCAGCAGCATCGCCTGAGGACATACCAGCCGAAAATTGTGAAGGGTCTGTACGACAGGCATCCTGAGCTTTTTCGCGACGTCGTAGATCGAGGGTGAAATCAGCGGAAAGATATTGTGCGCATGAATCAAATCCGGTGAAAACTGCTGATGGATTTTCTGCAACTCCTGCGCCGTTTGCCTGGACCACAAGCTTGTTTTTGCTGCTTCGAAGGGTGTCAGGTACTGGATTTCCGTGTTGTCGCGGCTGTATACCCACACTTGATGACCATGCTGCCTGAGCAGATTGACTTCAGCGTCGACCACCGTATCCTCGCCACCCCGATACAGATAGCGGTTGTGCGCAACGAGAATTTTCATCCGATGGCCGCAGGTTTTCTCTAGGGAAGATGATCCTACTGACTTGTGAGCGCTGCCATGGTGAGTTCACGCAAAGGGATGAGATATCATCGACGCCAGCCTGCCGGTAATGCCAGGAAGCTCTAACCATCTTGATTTTTCTTATCACCAGAACAGACATGAACCCATTGGACTTTTCAGGTAAGCGTGTACTCATTACTCAGGCAAATGAATTCATGGGCCCTGTCCTGGCGGAAGTTTTCCGTGAGCTTGGCTCCCACGTTTTCGCCGATGACGGTTCGCTTGAGGAGATCGGTCGACCGGCGGCGCTCGTCGCTGAGGCTGGCGAAATTGACATCCTGATTGCCAATTTGGGGGTCCCCGCACCGACAACGCCTGCAGCAGATGTGGGTGAGGATGAATGGCGCCAAGCCTTCGCACACATGGTCGACCCTTTACCACGGTTGGTTCGTGCGGTGTTACCGCAGATGCGCGCCAAAGGCACCGGAAAAATTATTCTCATAGGCAGCGCATCCGCGCTGCGTGGAATCAAACGAGCATCGACTTACAGTGCGGCACGGGGCGCGCAGTTGGCTTATATCCAGTCAGTCGGGGTCGAGCTCGGGCGCTCAGGCATACAAGTCAATGCGATTGCCCAGAACTTTGTCGATAACCCAACGTATTTTCCACCTGAGGTACAGGCCAATCCTGCATTCAAGGAGAGATTAAGTCGAGAAGTGCCTTTGGGCCGGCTCGTCAGCGCCCGCGAAGACGCGATGTTTGTTGCCTATCTGGCCAGCCCACATGCGGACTGTTTTGTCGGGCAAATTTTCCCCGTGTGTGGTGGCTGGGTACCCAGGTAGTGGGTGTAAGCGCGCATCCAATTCACCGAGCTCACCCATCCATATAAGGCGCATAATTTGTATTATGTAAAATTAGACACGCAGTCAGATGAGCCCTTTAGCGAGGCAACAGCCGTAAAGTCAAGGCAGAACGCAAGGCACAAATGGGCCGCATCTCTCCCGCTGCCAGACACGTCCATTTGGCCAGTGGATCCGGTTTTCAGATCTATTTGATCGCCAGCGTTTTTCCAACGCTGCCGGATTTCTTGGGCAGCTTCAATGACAACACCCCGTTGTCGTAACTAGCGGCTGCGCCTTTATCGTCGATATCCTGCGGCAGACTGAAACGCCTGTATTGTTGGCCCGCATAGCGCTCACGCCGTACCAGGCGGCCAGCAAATTTCTCCTCGGTTTCGGTGGCAGTCTGGGCCTCGATGGTGACGAGATTGCCGTCAATGGCGACCTTGATATCTTCCTTTTTCATGCCCGGTAAGTCGGCCTTGACCATAAAATCCTGATCAGTCTCTTCTACGTCCAGCCGGATACCTGGCTCGGTGTCAAGCCCGCCGAGCGTTGGCAGCATAGTGAGGTCACGCATGAGCTCATCGATGCTCCGCAAGGGGTCAAGCCGAAAAGGGTCGAAACGCGAGATGTCGGCAAAGGGTGAAGTTCGCACAATATTGCGTGTCATGATGGCTCCGTTATGAAAGATGCATGAAGCAGTTGAGGGAAGTGCATTGCGCGTTAAAGATAAGTCCGATGTGAAGCCGGCCGCTTGCGCTAGCACAAAGTAGCGAGTCCCCTCATTTGCGAAGACGTCCCTCGGTGATTGTCTGCTCAACCATCAGCCCGGCAATCATGGAGAGCTCGGCGGCAAGCAGGTTGACGAAATCATCAGTCGTCACCATGCCGAACAAGGTACCCGCACGCGTGACCACAGGCAGCCGTCGGATGCGCTTGCCGCGCATAATCCCTAGAGCCTCAGCGACCTTCGCATCTTCCTGAACTGTCGTCACAGGAGCGCTCATCAGATCGGAGGCCGTGAACAGCTTCGCCTCGATATCGAGCGCAATGGTTTCGATCAGAATGTCGCGGTCCGTGATGATGCCAATTGGGATGCGTGCGCCCTCCTGTTGATTGTCAACAACTATGACATCACCGACATGGTGCTTGCGCATCAGCATTGCGACTTCAGCAATGGGCGCATCAGGTTCACAGCAAATAACATTGAGATTGCAGTATTCCCTTATCGACATAGTAGCCTTTCAAAAAGCTTGGTTGACACCAGACGGGGATTCAACCAAGATCAATCAGTGTCGTTGCGACCTCTTCCGTATTTTTTGTACACAGTCTCTCAACAGGTGCCAGTCATGAGTACAGATTCCAGACCCACATCACTGCCCTTCAGTCTTGAACGAATTGAGAATCTGTTGTCTGATCTTGAACAGGAGCTTGTATCGATACCTGATACATCGGCACGCGTTCAAACATTAAAAGCAGAGATAGAGGTACTTAAGCAGACCCTGAGTACAAGCACTACGGACACCCCCAAAGTTGCTCAGCAACTCCGGGATGCCCATGACGCACTCGATGATCTGGTTGCCAGTATTGAGGGTGAAATCCTGCGGGATACACCCTATTTGGCTGAGATGGGCCGCATACTTGGCCTGGTCTAATTTTTTACGAATCAGTTTCTCCACCGAGGCAACTTCCCGCCGCCGTATTGGTCTTACCTTGCTTGCTGGTTCCAGAGATTGGCCCAGCACCTTTCATGCCGCGCTCTTCTGTCCGGATTCCATGCCCAAACTTACCTCAGTGACGCAATTACTTAAGCACGACTATGTACGTAATGCCCTTTTTGGATTGTTGCTGCTGAGTGCTTTGGTTGTTTCGGTAGGACACCTACCGAATCAATCTGTGTCTTCTAACGTGATATTCAGTCAGGATATTGCGCTCATTACCCAAATTCCAGAGCGTCGAGATGCACTGGATTATCTTTTGTTAGCACAACCCTTGAGTAACTTTCCCCGTTATCTCATCAAGTACAAAGACCAGGCAAAGATCATTTCTGTCAAAGTTCCCAGTAACACGCATATGAATCTGGAACGTGAAGTACTTTTGCGACATGGCATTCCCTATGCGATCGCCCAACCCGATTGGCTGGCAGCCAATGATCAGGTATTACGCGAATCCCCCGACGAGGAAAATTTTCGAGATAGGTTACTTGGCTTTTTATCGCGTAACTTTGTGGGCTTGCTCTTGCTCGTGCTCATGCTCATTGGTTTGAAAAAAGGTATTCCCGGCATGATGTCCACCATCAGGGTTACTCCACCCGGAGAATTGCGCGGCAGCCTTGATGATTTGATTGGTATGGAGGATATCAAGCGGGAAGTCAGGCATCTGGAGTCCATGATCCACCATCGATCCGTCTACCAGTCACACAACATTGACAAGCCCTTCAATGTCATGCTGACCGGTCCGGCAGGTACCGGCAAGACCAAGCTCGCTGGCTACCTTGCCCGCCAGCTCCAAATTCCACTGATACAGTCATCAGGCGCCAGTCTGGAATCCGGGCTGGTTGGCGGTGGCTCCAAGACCCTCAATGGCATTTATAAAAAAGCCTGCGCGCAGGGGCGCTGCATGATTTTCCTCGACGAGGCACAGTCGCTATTTATGCCACGCGGTCGTGGCGAGCGAAAATGGGACGACGATACTGCCAATACCCTGTTGGGTCTGCTGGACGGCATCAAGAGTGATGAAGGCCGAGAGATTATCTGGGTAGTCGCTTCTAATTTTGACGACATCAATAGCGAAATGGATGAAGCGATGCTTCGTCGCTTCAGCGTCAAGATTAATTTGCGTTTGCCAAACAAAGCTGAGCGCTGTGAGTTATTGCACGTTTTCCTGAGCCGCAAAGACGACAATGTGGTCGCGTGGGAGCATTTGGACTTGAATGCTGTGGCCGAGGTGACAGCCAACCTCTCCCCTGCTCTTCTGGAGAGCGTCGTGGATCGCTCCAGCATGATAGCTATTGAGGAGGATTCTCGGATTGATACGGATTTATTGTTTCGTGCATTCGAGCGCACTGCCATTGGTCTAACCGATCGCGCGGCGAGTGCGGAAAAAGACAAGCAGCGCGAGCGGGTAGCCTTGCACGAGTTAGGGCATTTTTTCATGCAGATCGACCCTTTTCTGAAGCAGGGAATGGCACTGGCCGATGTTAAGAAAATAGCGCCATTGATAAAAATCAGTACGGAATCCGTTTCCAGACTTGGCGCGCTTGGCTATGTTTTATCTGCGGCGCCCGATGTCGGTCTGCAGACGCTGGAAGAGCTAGAGCAGGACGTGATGCAACTCTACGGCGGCGTGGCAGCCGAAGAACTCTTCTATGGTGCGCGCGGCATCTCGGTGGGCAGTCAGAATGATATTCAAAAAGTCACATCCAGACTCGAACTGATGGTCAATCAACTGGCAATGTATTCACGATCCAAGCTGGATTACCGACAGCTCAGACGCGATGGAGCACCGGATGCGTCTGTTCGTGAGCTTGAGCGTAAAGCGGATGAGCTATACGCACAAACACTGCAGTCTTTGATCCCGTATCGCGAATGGATGGTTCAGTTAAAAGACATACTGATGGAGCGCTATGTTTTGTCGAAAGATGAGATATTTAATTTACTAGACAATTTATCTGACCCTTCAGACTTTGTTCGTATCAAGTCTGTACCGTAAATCATCCAGGGTAGCCAAGAGGCTCCAAGACCAACCAGTATCGAAGCGATGGCTAAAGGCGTGACTTTTAGCCATCTTACATTGTGTCAGGCATCGAAATTTGCAAGTGCATCAGCGCAAAATGCCGGCCATGATTCGCGAAGTGCGCCAGATATCGTGTTGGCAAAGGTCGTGACTAGCACCGGAAGTGCCATGTCCGATGTAACGCGTGTTGTTTTGACCTCGGTAGTCAGCGTTGCTTGTGCTGGCTTGAGCGCAAACGGATATATCTGTCGGGTCACCAGCAGATCGAATCCGAGATTTTTTCGCGCGGTCAGTATCTGCTCGGCAGTCAGCGCAGGATTTTTCGCCGCCTCTTTGACGAGTCTAGCGTCAAGTAGCTTCCAGAAATCCAGCAATGCCTGAGGCAAGTGGCACTCTGACCATTTACGTGAGGGACCAAATGCAACATCAACACATGCACTGGCCTGACCAATCATCGCAGCGATCATTTGCTGTCTGACTTCTTTTTCCTTGTCAGCATCCTCCATTGCAATTAAATCGTCGAAACGGATCGCTGCGAGCGTCGGATTGGCATAGATGACCGTAGCCAGCATGGTTTTGATGGTTTTTCCTGCAACACTCTGACCAAGATGATTCGCCAGCATAGAGTTCAGCAAGCTGCTCAACGACACATTACCCTGCTTATCCTCCGATATCTTCAAGTCTCCCAAAGCGCGTGATAATGATGCTGCTGCAACTTTGCCATCAGTACGACGGTAATCCTCCCATTTTTAACGGCCGCCTGAAGTAGCGTTATGCGGCCATGGCCAGCCGCTGATTGGGGGTCATGCCGCCCAAGGCCATGTTCGGGCGTTCGTGATTGTAGTGCCACATCCAGCGCGTGGCCTGATCCTGCACATCGTCGATCGTATCGAACAGCTCCTGCGCCAGCCAGTCATAACGAACGGTTCGATTAAAACGCTCAATGTAGGCATTCTGCTG
>Ga0315909_10001699_pt1 | contig 29376 bp, 36 predicted proteins | sample LakEriMetagenome_11_FD_203527 | JGI IMG/M metagenome (GOLD analysis project Ga0315909, IMG submission 203527) | Freshwater fungal communities from buoy surface, Lake Erie, Ohio, United States - Buoy 2 MA125 | ecosystem: Environmental > Aquatic > Freshwater > Lake | place: USA: Lake Erie, Ohio... | reverse complement strand
TGATTACGTTACGATCTAACTTTGAAAAGTCTATTTGATTTATTTGTGGATCGTTTCCTAATACTAGTACTCTTAACTCTTCAGCCATTCTCTAGCGTTTATTGCCTTATCGTCAATAAAGACGTCATATGCAGGTTTACCGAATCGTAATTCGTGATGCTTTACCCCATAGTGAAGAAGCTGTGACTTTGTGAGTTCCGACCAATCCTTGCCTGTAACGGTTCCTCGAGCAGTCCATAGGATTATTGTGTGACCCTCGTCATAGAGAGAGTTTACCTTAGCTATCGCTTCAGGTATCCCAACGGCAGAGGCATAATCCTGTTTATTGATTAGCTCAAGTATGGTGTCGTCAATGTCAATGAAGTATCTCATCCATGTTTATTTTTTTTTCCTCTTTGTATGCTTCCCAAGCTGACTCATTCATCATGTCAGGGAAGAGCTCTCCGTCGTTACAGGACTCCTTAACGTATAGCTTGCCTGGAACAGAACAGCCACAGTGTTTGCAGTAACCTACTTCCATGCATTCATCGCGACAGACCCAGCTTCGATATATCACCTGCTCTTTTTCATGATGAGGCAGAAGATCGATGTAATCGCCGAACATCTTTGCGTTTCCTTCTATGAATTGAAGAACCTTCTTAATCGTTATCTTCTTGGACATTTGATTCTTATTATTTTCCTCTAAGCGTTTTTCTTTTTTCCATTTCAGAAGGTAAAACCTTCCTAGCCTCATAGCCTCCACGAGAGGACTCGATATCCCTTATGCTCTTTACCAATTTAATGAGACCTTGAGGTTCAACTGAGGCCATCTGGTCGCTACCCCAAAGAGTTCGGTCTAGTGTTATGTGTCTTTCTATCCAAGTAGCTCCTATTACTGACGCCGCGATCGTTGTAGTAAGGCCAAATTCATGACCAGAGTAACCTATCTCAAAAGGTCGGTCAAACTCGCTAGCTATGTGTTTAAGGTAAGTCAAATAATCTAGCTTTAATTCGTGAGTTGGTGCAGGATAGGTGGAATTGGTATGAAACACGACTCCAGGTTGAGCCGTCATTATTGCAATATCAATCTCAGCTTGATTACTCATTCCTGTTGAGATCACAACTTCATCACAGCATTCGTTTGCATAAGTAAGAAGATCAAGGTCAGTTATTAGGGCAGATGGAATCTTTACCATAACTCCATGTTTTCCGTTAGGTAGCCTACTGTGATACCTTCTCATGAAATCGACTGACTCTTTGTCCCAGACTGATGCGAACCATGAGATTCCCTTTTCTCTACAATAATCGTCTACTTCATCGTATTCCCTTTCCCAAAGCTCTATGTCCTTTTTATATTGAAGATAAGTCGTTTCTTCTTTTCTCCAAGGAACAGACTTGGGTTTGTTCTTTTCTTTCTCAGGCACACACGTGTCTGGGTTTCTTTTTTGAAACTTAACGTAATCACATCCAGCAATCACAGCAACGTCAATGAGTCTTTTAATGTTATTCATGAAAAGAAGAGAGTCCTTACCGTAAGCATAGTTAAGACCTATTTCAGCAATGATTTGTGTTTTCATTTTCTTTTTTTCCAATTTATCCAAGGAGACCATGAGGTTCCTTGTTTGTAATTTCTAGCTAAGCCATTTTTAGTCAACCACAAACGACCTATGTCTTTTGATAGTTCCTTAGAAGAGTCATAGTCGACTGATCTGTTCTCAAAAAGAGCAGTAGACTTGTTTCTAAACTTAATTTTCATTTGGTATTCAGGATTGCTACTTAAATCGAAGCCGACTAAGTATTTTTGCCAGTATCTAGTAGATATTAGAGATGGAACAAAACTAGGTTCGCCACGCTCTCTTGAGGTAACCGGTGTTCGTTTCTTATTAAGGATACACTGAAGATTAGAATTTCCTAATTTTGAAATCATTCGGTGTATGTCAACTTCTCGAGTCAAGTGCCAATCGTCTTCTAAATGAAAGAACATGTCCCCTTTTACTTGAGAAAAACACCAGAAAGCAGCGGCTGAGAAGTTAGAAGTAGTTGGATAGTTTACTATAACTTCTCCGAAGTATCGCTTAGCAACTTCCTCAACTTTATCAATGTCAGTGGAGTCTGGGGAAGGGTCAACGTTTAAATAGAGCCTACTCTTTTCAAAATCTACTCCTTTAAGATTTTTTGAATATGAAGAATATGTTGAATTTAAAACAGACGGTCTATTACAAGCAGTTGTTGTGAATTCTAAGACAATTTTAGACATGATTCATCGATTATTTCCAATTTTCATAAGGTATTTCAAATATGTTATCACAAGACTTAAGCCTTATTTTGCCTAGTGCTGGAAATATGATCTTATTGAAATCTAATTCAGGTCTAGTGTGACTTACTTTTTTTATGTTTTCAAGTAAGGTTTTCATGTCGGTCCTCTTAAATATTGCACGAGTAGTTGCCTCATATTTAGTCTTTAAGTCCTTTCTTACTGACTCCATATGGTGCATGGTTATAGACTCTGTATCAAATTCGTGTGTAGTTTCTACCTTTGATGCTATTCCCCTAGTAGGATCACATTTTACAAAGAATCGACTTGTCATCATAGACGAATTGCTTATCTTACAGATAAAAGGGACTCTAGATGGGTCGTAGCCTCTGTGTAGAGTAGGAATATTTACGTAATTTATGAATCGTACTGCAGTAAGACCATAATCGTTCTCTTCGATCTTATTCTTAGCTCTTGCAAACTCGTCTTCTATGTAAAATTCATCAACATCCATACACAAATAGTGAGTACATCCTTTCTTTAGGGCGCTCTTTAAACCAAGCTCTCTCTTGGACTTTTCATAGACTTTAGATTTAGCTATTGAGTTTGCTAAGGTGTCCTTTAAAGGCGTGAAGTCAGAAAACTTAGTAAGTTCGTCGACTAGGCCCTTTAATTTTAAGGAGTTCAAAGTAATTAGGTCTTCGTTCTTGATCTGGTGACCAAACCATGAGGTAGACTGATAGATTACTTGCACATAGTCTACGTGCTTTCTTATCTGTTTGATTGAATGTTCTAGGAGCTCTACTCCATCAAACACTATGTACGATACTCCAAGTTTCATTAGTCTATGATGTTGGTTTTGTCAGGTCTGATTTCATTTCTTTCTAGTATAGTTGCCTCCAAGACCTTGGATGGAGTATCATACTTTTTCATGTATTTGAGAAGAGCGTTTGTGTCCTTTGGAAAACACGAACCTCCATAACTTAAGAGCCCATCCGGTCCTGGGACCTGGGTGTGCATTGGGTTTACCCAACCGTTTTCTAACATCAGTGACTTTACGGTAGCATAGTCACAACCTGACTTTTCACAAAGCAAGTAGAGCTCATTAAAGAACTGAACCTTTACTGAGTAGAAAGAATTTGCAAATATCTTCATGCTTTCAGATTCTGTAGAGTTACAGATAGAGATCTTAGCATTTGGATAAAATTTTGAGTAAAATTTGATTGCGTCCTTAAGTTGAGTATTTCCACAAGTCGAAGTGGCGCCTAGGACCACATGCTTCTGATTATTAAAATCGGCTAAGGCAGTACGTTCAGTTAAGAACTCAGGATTGTGAAGTAACGAAAGGTTTTCAAACTTATTTGAGAAGTTAACAGTCGTCTCAGGCTCTACTGTGCTTTTGATCACAACTAGACCAGAAAAATCATTCTCTGATAAGTACAATAGGGTCTCTTCGATCGCTGATTTGTCGTATTCTGCCTTGCTCTCTTGGTATGGAGTGGGTAAGGCTAAGAAGATTATTTCTGAGGCTAGACAAGCGTCTAGAGAACCTATTTTTTTGTATTTGTCATAACCGGTTAGGTCGGTCACCCCGTTTTGTTTAAAGCTCTCAAACATCGCTGACCCGACAAAGCCGAGTCCAATTACTGAAATTTTCATAATATTCTTTTGTTATTTTTAAATATTGTGAATTCGGTAAGATCACGATAACCGTTGACTTCCTCTAAATCACTATTATGCTCTGGATAGTTTTGCATTAAAGCTAATCCATGGGCAGCTTCTTGTGGAGTCATGTACATATTCCAACCAATACTTGTAACATCGTCTTCTTTATAGAACTTTTCGCTTCTACCTTCATACCTTGCCTTTTTAAACCACGCAACTGCGTCTGGATCATCAGTTAATATTGCTCCGCCTTTTCCTATTCCAAGCTTCTTCTTTATGTGAAATGAAAGACACATAAAACTATCTGGAACGTACATATTTGAAGTAAATCTCTTCGCTGCATCATATATCGGATAGGGAGAAAGTCGATATGCACCAGTCCACTGATTAGCTTGAACACTACAGTCAAATACGACTTCACCACCGGCTTGTAGTATGCTCATAGGAACGGAAAGATATGTGTGTGATGGGATAGTTACCTCTTTTACCTTTAGGTAAGTGCAGCACAAGAATAGAGCGCTTGTACAGCTATCAACTGCTACTGCATACTTAGAACCAGTATACTCAGCAAGTTCCTCTTCGAACATTTGAACTATCTTATAAGGATTGTGTAATTTAATCGGCATAACTTTTATTATTTTTTTCTTTCACCTATTTTTTTAGCTGGGCTGCCTACATAAATGCCCCAAGGATCTAGATCTTTGTTAACGAAGCTATTTGCACCTATTACTGCGCCTTCACCTATTTTAACTGGCATTATTACACTCTTTGCACCGATGTATACATCATCACCTACTTCCAAAACACCACCTAAAGTATCAGTTGAACCTTCAGATAACCCATCAACCATTTTTAGACCCTCCGCGTGAGAATACGTAGCAGATAAAAATACTGTTCCTGGGCCAGTAGATACTCTATCTCCGATTATAGTGCGGCCTCCTCCCCAAAAGGTAGTATGAGGCTGAACATCAGTATTTTTACCGATTTTAACACCAGTGCCGCCTAAGATAAACACAAAGTCTCCAATTCTACAGTCATCTGCTAATTCAACAAGATGAGGAGATACTATTTTTGCCATAGGATAAATTTTAACATTTGTGCCACATGATGCTAATTTATCCTTTACATTTTCGCCCATGAATTCAATTCCATCTAATTCATATCCTTTTTCCATATTCATCAAACATTTTTTTTCTTTTTTCTATTAAGAAACTGAATTTATTAGATTCTTTTTCTTTTTTGTAGTCAATTAGCATACTTTTAAAGTTATACTTTGGAGCCCAATTTAGTTCTAATTTTGCTTTACTGTTGTCATACACAAAGCAGTCTATAAAATTTGTTTTTTCGGGAAAGAATAATAACTCAACGTTATTCGTCTGGTTAAACACCTCAATGATAGTCTTAATTTCTTCTAAGAGAGTTAGAGAATAACTTGAAGATATATTATAGAGCCCATTTGCAGAATCTGAAGTAATTGCACAAATAAATGCTGAAACAACGTCCTTAACATATATGATATCTCTTCCTATGTTTGGATTTCCCCAAACCTCTATTGCTTTTCCTAAAATTGCACGATCTATAAAGGTTTGAAAACCAGTCCGTATCGGTGTTCCTCCTTTGAATATATCTAAGTGAGGACCGTATCCATAAACAGGAGGGAGCCTAAAAACTATTGAGTTAATATTATAGCTTTCACTGTAATGTTTTACACATTCGTGAGCGCAACTTTCAGCTATACTAAACATCGAGTATTCACCTAAGTATTCTTGTGAGATGCCATCTGACTCTCTTACTTTGCTCATCTTTCCCCAATGTCCAGACGTGTTCCTATGTGACATTGCATAAATTATCTTAGGAATATTTCGGTCTTTACAAAATTCTAAAACGTTAAGAGTACCGACTGCATTGATCTCAAGGTAATCCTTAGGTGAATGTTTCATTGGGTTATAATTGGAAGGCTGGAGAGCAGCTAGTTGTATAACTGTTGTACAATTTGTACTATCAATTTCATTAAACTTGTCAGAATCTCGTAAATCTAGTCGCAAACAATCTATTTTTTTATTTGAGTAATATTCAAATAGCGAATCGTCTGAATCTATTGCCAATACGTGATAGTTTTTGTCTAATAATGAGTCAATCAAATATGTTCCTATAAAACCTGAAGCCCCAAAAATAATTATTTTATCTTTTTTCATGGCGTTGTATATTTTAAATAATTTTTAGAATTTGGACCAACATTAAATATTAAATCTAATATGCTGACATTTCCGATAAATGTGCCGAATCTTTGCGGATATTCTAAGTAACCTGAATAATCTATCCAGTTAACATTTATATTATTTAAGTTAAAAGCGGCGGTATCTAAATAACAAGAAGCAGATGGACCAGATATGTAGGTGGTTGCACTTAATTTTATGCAAGCATCAATTAACTTTGAATTACGATCGCCGCTTAAACACAAGTCAGATGAATCTATTATTTTAGTATCTATCATTAAAATCTCACATATTTTTTTTATCATATTGACATTCAGGTTAGATAAAGAAGTAAAATTTTCGTATATTTTAAATATTTCATCTTTATATGTTTGAAAAAATGGAGACTTAGAATAATTTAATGTTAGTGCAGTTATGTGCTTTCTTTCCCAACCAGTCGACATAGTTAAAGTCTCATTTATTTTTTGATGTATAGATTCTCTTCTTACTGGAACAGTGAGCCACGATAGACCAGTTGCTGTTTTAATTAAGTTGCGATTTCGCCAGTCATTTTTAGTATATTGGACTTCATCATAGATAACAAATACGTCAGCACTTGCAATTAGATCAAAATATCCTCTCCATGGAATATAATTAGACTGACAGATAGCAACGTTATTCATATCTTTAATTATTTTTCCAAAATTCTAAATCTAGCCATTCAGGTCCAATGAATGAATTACGCGTATTTAGTGAAACGTCTTCTCTTACTTTACCTATAAACTGTGATTCTATTTTAATTAAATCTATTAAATCATTAGTGTTAGAATATTCAATAAAGTTTCCAAGATTACTATGTCCTTTACCTATTGTGGTGCGGCCCATCATGCCTAATTCAAACATACTTGTACAGCCTCCACTGGGATTAGGTTTAATGTATACAAAGCACCTTTCATAAAAATTACTAATCAATAATTCATGAGGCTGGTTATTCGTATAAAGTATTGAACTAGATCCAAATGTTTTAGATAAGATCGTAGCAATCTCATTCCATCCATAATAGTCATCTTTACCTCCGTTTATTCCGCGATAAACATATATTTTATCACCTAACGGAGACGGTTTATAACTTGAATAATCTTTAACTGCTAAATGTAATTGTTTGTGCTTAATTTTATTGTCATATAGGTATTTTGAAAAATGACCGGGATACGCAAGGGTAAATGACTTACCCGAATCAACTAATGATTTAACTAGCTTAATAGATTTAACACGAGTTAAATCAGAACCGCCAAAAATAATAATTGAAGTAGCTTGATGTTCAGTTAAAATACGACGGTCTAGATCAGTGTATATTCCTAAAAATATGGATGGAAGATTTGGGTTAAAATACTTATTTAAGTTCCAATAATTCCTAAAATCGTCGCCGAAATTACTTTCTAAGCCTTCTGAAATATAGACTTGATTAATTTTCATAAATCATTGATTTTATTTTTTTATATTTAGTAGCAGTTTGATTAACTTTATCCATTTTTTTACTTAGTTTAGAAAATGAAGTGATATTAGTTTCACTTTTAATATCGCAGCAGATCCCAATGTCTTTAGAATAGAAAGTTATTTTTTTGATATTTGACAAATTGTTAATTTTAGTATTCATACTAGAATCAAGGCCTTTATTTTTATTATTGTGCCATAAATTATAGTTTAATTTTTTAACAAGCTGTTTAGATAAACATCGACCTAATCCAATAGTTTCGCCTTTTCGAATAGGCTCAGAATAACCTGACCAATAATATAAGTTATCAGTAAGAATATTGTAAACATATAGATCTAATATTCCGATAAAGTCATAGCCAGCTATCATATATTCATAATATTTAATCAATATTGATTCATCTAATATATCATCTGAGCCAATTATTATGATATAATCAAAGTCTATAGAGCTACATAGAGAACTACCATAATTCCATTTATTTGATACTGGTAAATTGTCATGATTATGATAAATGAAGGAGCTATGATCTTTAAATATGTCATAATTACTATTATCACTATCGATTACGATATTAACAAATTCAAATAAATCTTTGGTCTTATTTTGTATATCTAGTAGATTATCTCTAAAAATTTTAGTAATATTAGGTCTATTAAAAGTACAAGTTAAAAATATTAGTTTAGGCTTCATATATGTCAAATTATTTGATAGTTAGAAAGAACACTGTAGTTTTATTTTGGCGTTGGTTCTAGATCGGACTATTGCTTGTATTTTTTTTCGGTATTCTCCACCAAATCCATACTTGCTTCGACTGGAAGTCAGACTGTTTTCATGAACCCTACGTAAAAAGGTGGTAGACTTAGAATTGATCAAGTCTAAACCTGCTATCTTGAATCTGACTTTAAGGTCGCTGTCCGCTCCGCATCTCCACTTTTCAAAGCCGTTCACCGACAAAAAGTCAAGTCGGTTGAATGTGATCACCCCGTCTGGATTGTATTCTCTAGTGATTTCTTCCTTGTTTGGATGATTAAAATTGGCGCCTCTTGCAAAAACGCAAGACTTGTTTTTTAAGAGACTTATATTGTGTTCAACAAAAGTTTTATCCATTATGTCGTCTGCGCCAAAAACTGAGACTGCTTCAAAGTTACACACTGATACTAGGGTGTTGAAGACTAAATATGGGCCTGAATTAACTGGAAACCACAACACTTTTAAGTTCTTGATAGTTTCTTTAAGCCTGATCATCTCGTTTAATGTGGACAAACAGCCATCTACTCCAACTAATATCTCATAGTCTTTAAAATCTTTAAAATAGGTCTGAGCTGCGATTGAGGTCACACACTCCTCAATATAAGACTCAGCTGAATGAGCTGAGATTATTACGCTGACTCCTATTTTATTTTTTAGGTTTTTCATTTGATTTGACAGGAAAATTTGTGTTGGCTAGATACTTCCGCTTTTCGGATCCTCGCCTATTATTGTATTCTGTATAAAAGTGTTCTTGTGACAACTTGGGAGGAAGCTTTTCTGTGCTTCCAGGGTTGTGTCGATCCATTTGTTCAGAATAGAAAGGATTGGTCAGATACTGTTTTTTTCTGCTTAACTTAGTGCCTGCTGTTTTTTTACAAAACTCCCTAGCAAAATATCCCATCTTTAAACCTTCTGGTAAAAAGAATCCGCCGGTCGCATCAAAAAGCTCTCTATTAATCATAGTAGAACCTAGGCCTGTGCTTTGTCTAAAGTACGTGTGGTCATTTATCACTTTAAGTTGAGTATCGTTTGGATTTATTGGAAAATTGAAAAAGGTGACTAATCCGCAATCTTGTTTCTCTTTTAGTATTCTAAGACATGCGTGATCCCAGCCTCTATGAAACCACATGTCATCACAAGTCATCACAAAATACTCTGAAGAAGTTGCTCTTATTACTTTGTTAAAGGACTCAGCACTACCCAAATTTTCAGGATTTATTATGACTTCATCTATCTTCCCAAGATCTTTCATTTCAAGGAGCCATTCATTTGTTCCATCAGTAGAATTGTCGGATATCACAAACAATCTATAGTCTACTTTAGTAGAAGCAAGTATAGACCACACGCAAAGCTTTAAATATTCTAATCGGTTGTATGTAACCACACATATGTCTAGTTTTTTAGAATCCATTTTTATTTCTTTTTTTCAAGAACTGATCTGTTTTTTCCGTGTATCACCCACTTAGCATAACCAGTCGGAATAGTTATTACTGTGCTAGTTATTTCATACATCTGGATGTGCTTTCTTTCAAAAATGTGATTTTCTACTTTTTCTTGACATAAAGAAAGAAACATTGAGCACCTTTGATTACTATAAGGTTTAAGCTCAATCTCTTCTCCGGTTTGATACAATAGTTGTGTCGGTTGTGCCTGTATCAAAAAAGTCTTATGTCTTTTACGGTTTTGTAAGTAGAGCCTTTGTATTTCCTCAACGTAGTTAGGAGACATATAATCGTCACAGTCATGTCTAGTCTGAATATTGATATTATTTTTGATTAGATAAGAGTGACACTCAGGGTTACTAAAGAGTGGAGTGAATGGATAGTCTAATTCAGATTTCAATATGTCTAGTGTTTCAACATTTGTGAGAACTATCCACTCAAAAGCCTTTACTGTTTGAGACTTTAATGCAGGTATGAGTATCTCTTTGGTGATCTTTAAATATTCACCCATTAGAGAAAGGTCTGTAAAATTTATCCTAGTTACTATTGAATGTTTCATTGAATCTGACTTATTTTTGAAGTTACTCTATGGATAGGAATGCTCCAATCTATCATGTTTTTTATTCTTAGGTTTATCTGGGACCTTACATTAGAACGATAACCTGTTTCTGGATTTTGAGTCAGACTAGTTGAGTGAATTCTTCTGTAGAAAAGAGGGGCGTTTATTATTGTGTCGTGTATCTTATTGACGCTGCACCTTTTCATGAATTCAGTGTCTGCTCCACACGGCCAGTTTTGAAATCCTCCAATTCTATTGAATAGATTACGTGATATAAAGAAAACACCGTGTGAAGGTTTAGGATGAGGGGAGATCCTCTTAATTGGATCTTCTCCCTGATTAAAGTTGATGTATTTGAATCTAACTGGACTTGAATTTTTGTATTTTCTTAAGATTGATGAAATCATTGATGGAATCATGATATCGTCAGCGTCAAAGAAAAGTATGTGATCATGTTTTACCATTTCACTAAGAGTGTTTCGCATGACGTATGCACCCAAAGAACTATTAGAATAAAATACCCTAAGGTTAGGGTATTTGTTTTTTATTTGTTTAAGTCTTTTCAAAGTAGATTCACAGTTATCAATACCGATTAAAATTTCAAGTTCGGCTGATGTCGTCTGTCTTATTATTGAATCTAAACACTCTTCGATATAAGCTTCTGCTTTATATGCAGGTATTATTACTGAGACTTTAAAGTTTTTCTCAACGTCTGAGATAGAGACAGTAGACTTTATGTATTCTAGATTAGACGTCTTGGTTAAGACATTACGGTGCTCAACGCTTGCAGGTTTATTAGTAAATAACTTGACGTTTCTGGCCTTATGTAACCATAACTGGTTTATTTTTGTGTGCAATGGACTGTTTAGCATCTTTTCTTCAAAATGAAGGCATGCAAGTTCACTTAAATTGGCTTTAAGTTTTGTAAAATATCGATCTGAATAATTGGAAGAAGTTGATGCTTTAGATGCAGGTATGAATTGTATAGAAGACGCTTTCTTAAATTCAGTAGAGAACGCTAAGTCTATTTTTCTCTTTGAGAAAAAGGAATCTTCCATCATGAGAGAATTACAAATGTTAGTTAACATAGAAGACTTGTCTATGTTATCGGTCATGTAAAAAATAGAGGAGGAATCAGAATTCAATATTTGAGAGACTATTATTTCGCGTTCGCTTAACATGAATTCAACGCTAGAAAGAAAGAGTGACCTGTGTGACAAGTATAAAACATTCCCATCTATTAACAGAGCTCCTAACTTTAAACAGTCGATCAGACTCGAAAAAACTTCCTTGCTATTTGATTTAATTGAAGAGATCGCTCTTGCTATTATCCTATCGTCAGTAATGTTCAATACTTCGATTTGAGGATAAATCATTTTTATTTCAGATAGAGTCTTGGTTTTAATAGGAAGATCAGTAAATGTCAAAAGATAAACTGTTCCATTAAACCATTTATTGTGTTCTATAAAAGACTTTAAACTGACCTTAGTCAGCATTGAAGTATCTTCAGATAATTCTATAGTTACACTTATATCAGTTCGCATTAATCTTTAAAAAATCTTTTTCATGGTCGACATCGACTTTGTCCTCAATCTCCCAAAACAAGGTTTCGCTATCATAGAGATTGTTGTTTAGGTTATCTATGTTCCCAGGTCGTAACAAAACGATGAAGTGAGATAGCTCGAAGCAATCTAAATAGTCTTGACGACGATATAGATCGTGTTTTATGATTTGTTTACCTCTATGTCCAAGATCGTACATGCAGAGAAAAGGGTTGCTCTTTACCTTCTTTTTACAGAGAAGAGAGCTTACTGGCATTGCGGGTTCCATTATGAGGTAAAACGCAACAGCATCCATCAAGTCTATCCATCTTCTCTCAGGATAGGTGAGATACAGTACTGCTACTAGCTCGTTGTCGTCCACCTTCATTTCGCTTAAGGCATGAACGATCACCTCTTTCATTGAGGTCGTGTCTTGTGCTAAGTCTGCAGGTCGTTCTATACAATTAAAGCCAGAATTTTTGGCCATCTTAAGTATCTTAGTATCATCACTAGTCACGTAAACGTTTTCCCTAACTGCTACTGGAATAGACTGTACTGTATACTTAAAGAGTTTTCTGTTCTTGTGAGGAAAACCTTTAGATCCTTCCCTAGCTGGGATTATTATCTTCATAGCTCTTTAAATTTTTCTAGAGAGATCTTTGGAATCTCAATCTTACTGATGTCGCTTAGGTTATAGAGTGAAGTTCCTCTTTTGGCTAACTCGTTGACCATTACTTGATATGCTGAATTTAGACGCCTAAGGTAATTCGCCTTTATCAATGGATGAGAACCGTCGTCTCGATTGTAGAAGTGGCCATTTGTGAAGTCTACTCCAAGAAGACCTATATGCTTTGCTCCCATCTTGTAGGCTAGGCTTACTGCAACATATGGTGAGTTTAAAAAATGGTCTATTCTAGAATCGCTATCTAGGCTCTTTAGCTCTTTGGAACCAAGCTCAAAATGAACTAGGTTTGGGTGTCTCCAACCCTTGGTGCAAGTAAAAAGATACTTTGCACTAGAGTTTTGAACTAGCTCTTTTCGCTTACCGTAAAACCTGCCCGGATGGTCGGTGACTAACAGATAAGTAGGATCGAACATGGCGGGAACGTCATTGACACCTATCGTTATGTACTCTTCATGGTGGTTCCTAAGTTTTTCAAGGGATGTTCCACAACCGCACACGATGATCTTTTCTCCTTCGTGTATCTTCATGAAATCCTTAAGGTTCTTTACTAGTCCCATGTAGAACTTTTTTTTCTTATACAATATAATATAAAATAGTTTAGAAAAAAATCCCATTAAATGGATCACTATTCCACGTTAGGCTTAGGTCGAACCGCTTCAATAGATGAGATAAAAAAAGCATATAGAGTCCTAGCAAAGCAATGGCACCCTGACAAGAACAACGGAAGTAAGGAGGCCGAAGAAAAGTTTAAAAGGATCACTGACGCATATTCGATCTTATCGGATCCCGATAAAAAGAAAGCATACGACATAAGGACGAACCCAAATAAAAGAGACTTTAAGTTTAGCTTTGATGATTTCGTAAATGACTTTTCAGGAGATGGATTCAACGATTGGCGAAGAAGAAACAATGAAAGAGGAAAGAAGTCTCAAGGAAGAACTCATAATCCGCCAAACTTAGAACAGTTGGATGTAATAGTCGAAAGGGTGATAAGCGTACGCGAGGCTTTTACTGGAACCAAAGTAGAAGTAGCATTTTCTAGAAGAAAGATAAGCTATGAAGACAAGATCAAGTACTTTTTAGAAAATGAGGAAAAGACTGTTAGTTTCGAGTTCGACCTAAAGAAGACTTCGGTAACGATAAAGAAGGAGGGTTCAGAATACTGGACATCAGTTAGGCTAGGAAAGCTGGGTCACGAAGAAATGCACAGTGCACCCAACATTTGGGGAGAAATAGAAGCTGTTCCAGTAATGGGTGATGTGATAATTAAGATAAAGATAGAAATGGAAGAAGGAGTCTCCATTGAAGACAAGAACATCATTCATAAGTTAGAAGTCCCATTCGTTTCAGCGATAGTTGAAAACGAAAAGATTAGAGTAGAGGCGATAAACGGTAAAAAGTATGAAGCTAGCCTAAACTATCCTAAAAACCTTAGCAAGATAAAGTTTGTGGTCGCAGGTGAAGGTTTGGCCATCTCTAAGAGTGAACGTGGAGATTACATAGTAAAAATAGACGTTATCTTACCCCCAATAGAAGAAATGAACGATGAAAATAAATCCAAAATAAAGGAGTTATTTGAGTCGGTAAAAGAATAAAACTCAGAAAAATTGACAATAGCTTTAATAAATAATAAAAAATTTTTAGGCTTTGTCAAACTCAAATTCAAAGAACAATGATTGGCTACTTATAGTAGAGAACGTTGGGCAGAAATTACAAGTTCAAAACGCTGCACCAGGTTCAACTGTACTAGAAGGAGTTTGTGCCATCTTTGGCCAAATGAACAACAATCGTAGAGTTTACGAGAAAGAAGAATATCTTCCTCACCTAACCTACCTTAACGAAAAGATCTCCAAAAGACAATTAGTAGGAGAGCTTGATCACCCACAAAACTTTGAAGTTTCACTAAAGAGTGCTTCTCACATAATTGAAGCTTTAAACTACGACGGTGGAAGCAAGGTAAACATCAGACTTAGAATCTTAGAAAACACGCCAAACGGTAGAATAGCAAAAGCTCTTATCGATGGTGGAGTTCAGCTTTCAGTTTCTTCAAGAGCGGCTGGACAAGTTAATGAGAGCGGTAAGGTACACCTACAGAGAATCTTTACTTACGACTTGGTCGGAGAACCTGGATTCACAGAAGCTGTGCTTAGTTCAGTTAAATCAGGAGTGAACGAATCACTTAAGCATAATTTTTCAATGGTGACTGAGAGCTACAACGCATTAAAGGAAAGCTCAATAGTTAGCGCAAACCAGCTAGTAGACATATCGGAAAGTTTAAACTTTGCGAATAATTACAAAGTCTACAAGATAAATAATTTAGAAAATGGCTCAGGAATATCATTCCAAGAAGCAATTAAGACGCAAAAAAATAACGAAAGCATGTCTAATTTTGTAACACAAGAACAAATGAACCAATATTCAGAGGTTCTTAAATCACAGTTCAGTGGTCTTAAGCAAGAGTTGAAGAAACATAAATCTATTCTTGAGTCGACTGATAATGGTGGATCTGATTCTCAACTTGTAGGTTTTGTTAACTACTTGGCTGAGCAACTAGAAGGAGTCGTAAACTACGCTGACTACTTATCAAACAAATTGAACGAATCTATTAGATACTCTGAGCATGTGGCTGAGACTACTAATCACGGTATCGAATACTCTAGCTACCTTGGTAAAAAATTGAACGAATCAATCAACCATCAAGATTACTTAGCTGAGAAGTTAAACGATAACATCAATTACTCTGAGTACTTGAAAGAAAACTTAAACAGCTCTATCAAGACTTTAAATAACTCTGTAAAATACCAAAACTATTTAGCAGAAGAATTAGACAAAGGATTACAATACTCTGAGTACATCGGACAAGGAGCAAATCGCATGATCGAATTTGCTGAATACCTTGGAGAAAACATCAATGCTAACCGCGATTACGCACAGTATATTGCTGAAAGGCTTGATCAAAACATCGGATACTCTGAATACATCGCTGAATCTCTTAACGGAGGAACAGTAGTAGGTGGAAGAAGCGTTCTTGGTGGAGTTGCTGGATTAAACGAGTCTACTTCAATCGATAACCTAATCTCTAAAGTAGATGCAGTTATCACTGAAGTCAACAGTTCTTCAGCTAAGGCTGTTCTTGAAGGTAAATATCCTTTCTTAAAGGTTATGAGCGAAAACAACAAGAAGTCTTTCCACGGTCTAGACACAGACAGCAAACAAGCAATCGTTGAAGCTCTTAACGGTTCCCTATGGTTCAATGAGAACGATGTATTAGGAATCATGGAAGCAGTTCTTAATCACAAAAACGAAAACGTTCCTAACTATGTTAGATTCATGCCAGTTGATTACAAGTCACTATGGTCTGAAATGAACGAGAGCGAAAAGAACAGAATCCACGCTAAAGCTCAACTTTACACAGTAAACACTCCTTACCAAGCCAAAGCGTTTTGGGACGAAATGGACCTAAGAGGAGTACAATACAGAATTGAAGAAGGTAAACAACAAAATAAATTGCAACAACTCAACGAAAGCCAAAGTACAGAAGGTATGATGCCTGTTAATCAGGTAGTTGAGATGCAGAGAGGTTACTCTCATAGTTATCTAGAAAATCTACAGAGATCTGCAGATCTTCGAAAATAACAAAAACTAAAAAAAATCATTTTAACAAATGGCACGTACAAAAATTTTCAGACGTTCAAGCGACAATCGTTTGACAAACACCTGGAAGCCGATTTTGGAAGGATATGGTGCAGACGTTGCAAAGACTCCATGGTTAGCTGAGTATGCTCACAACCACGCGATCTTTGATAACGCTACTCCATTGTTCGAACAAACTGCTCCTGGCGTATTTTTACAAACTCCTGGATCTCTTGGTGGATTCATGGGTAACCCAGTAGCTCCTACAGCTTCTCAAACTCCATTTACTGGTGGTGCAAAGAACTCTTACTCTGACTCTGGTTCAGGTGATAAGTTCCCATCTTTGTTACCAGTAGCGATTCAAGTTGCTGCTAAAACTATTGGTTTTGACCTAGTTCCTGTAATCCCTATGGATTCTCCAGTTGGATTCCTTCCATACTTGGATTATCTATATGCAGGTGGTAGAACTGGTGCTGGTGACTTTGATCCTTATTTAGTTAAGATCGAAGGTGCATACGCAGACGATTTCCCTACTGCAACTCCTGGTGATGCAATCACAGTGAGTGGTTCTGGTGCTGGTGACTTTACACTTCACTTCGTAGGTTACTCTCGCGTAGACGGTCAATTGATCGCTAAGGTAGTATCAGATGCTGGTACAAACACCCTTGCTAATTCAATCGTAGGTAACACAGTTACAATCGGAGGTAACGCTTCAGGTGCTACTACTGGTGTTGCATTAGTTTCTGCTTTAGAAAACCATATCTCTGGTTTCACTTCAGTTTCAGATGCTGACTATGCAGGTACTGACTTTAGCGGTTCATACCTTCCTACTACTGGTACTGTTCCTAACGGAATGTCTCGTGAGGCTGGTGAGAACTCTAAGTTCCGTCAAATGGGTCTAAGAATGTTCACTAAGTTTGTTGAAGCTAGAACTGACCAAGTTTCTATCTCAGCAACAGTTGAGCAGATCCAAGACTTGAACAGAGTATGGAACTACGACGTTATCTCTATGTTAGAGAACGTTGCAGTAAACGATCTTGCTCAATCTATCAACAAGCAACTTGTTGACCGTGTATTCCAAATGGCTGATGTTCACAATGCTGAGATCGACCTAGTTGAAGGTGCTGGAATCACAACTCTTGACCTTTCTACAGGTACAGGAGGTTTCGAAAACGTTTCTACATTGCAACGTAGATTAGTTACTAAAGTTCTTGAACTTGCTAACTTGATCTACCACAGAGGACGTTTCGGAGCTGGTACTTTCATGGTAACTAACGGACGCCTTGCTTCTGCATTGGCTGATGTTGCTGGTTACTCAATCGCACAAGTTCCAACTGATATGACTGGTGTTGCTGGAAACCTTTACCCTGCTGGTAAAGTTTACGGTGTACAAGTTTATGTTGACCCTAACTTATCTTGGGGAGATACTAGACTTGCTATCGGTCGTAAAGGTGCTGACGAAGAGCCTGGAGTTAAATTCATGCCGTACATCATGGCTGAATCTCTTCAGACTATCGCAGAGGGTACATTCTCTCCAAAAATCGGTATGAAATCTCGTTACGCGATTACTGAAGCTGGATGGCACCCTGAAACACAGTATGTTAACATGGATATCCAAGGTGATATCGCAGTTCTTACTGGTGGTGTTGCACCTGCAAACTTTAGCTAGTATTAAACTAACTATAAAGGAAAAAGGAACCTTCGGGTTCCTTTTTCTTGTTTATAGGGATAAATAAATAAAACGAACAAAGATGAATAAAGAACAAGTAATCGGAATAGTAAGACACTGCTTAACTTTTATAGGCGGTCTCTTAATCATGAAAGGAATCGTTGATGAATCTACTTCAAACGAAGTTATTGGTGGAATAATTACCTTGGTTGGTACCATCTGGTCAATTGTTGAAAAAAACAAAGCATAAGGAATAATGGCAACATTTGCATCAGCCTTTTTAGGCATACTTTCGCAACTAAAGGTCTTACACTGGCAGACCAAATCATATGCAAAACACGTTGCATACGGAGAAGCGTATGAGGTTCTAGACGGCCTAGTAGATAGCTTTACTGAGATCTATATGGGAAAATACGGTAGAGTAATCATCGAACAGGACGATTCTATTAACTTAGTAAACATCGGTGAGATGGACCAAGACGAGTTCTTAGGAGTAATTTGTGAGTTCTTATTGTCTCTAGACAATCAATTAGATTCTAATAAGGATACTGACTTATTAAACCTGCGTGACGAGATGTTAGCAGAAATCAACAAGCTTAAATATCTATTGACTCTACAATAGAATCTATTTCCAGTCAATCTTTAGAACTAAAGCCTATCGTTTTTTCGTTAGGCTTTTTTATTTTAGGTTTGACCTTCATGCCTTCAAGCAAGGCAATCGCCTCATCGAACGTCTTATCTAATAGGAATACTGATATGACTAGTTCTTTTAGGTGGGATAGGGACATGTCCTCTGTTCTCTTTATCCAACGAACCACGTCTATATCTTCTATCTTTTTTCCTAGTTTTGCTCTTAGGTATGCCTCCCTGATCTCAGAATTAGGCATGTCAACCTGATATCTACGGTCAAATCTAGACGGACGATTAGAGATACGTTCTTCTAGTTTTTCTGGATAATTGGTCGTAGCGATGTAGACAACGTTTTCTATCTGCTTAACTCCGTCTAAAATATTTAGCAATTGGCTGGTTGCATACTTGCCTTCTCCGGCAATTGCTTCCAAGTCTTCAAGGATTACTACGATCGGCCTAGTCGGCTCGATGCTTCTAAACAAGGGCATGAAATCGATAAAGTAATCTACTGAATCTTCGTCCTTGATGTTTATCACAAGTCCTCCAAGCTGAATGATTTGCTTAACGCAGAGCTGTATGATTCCAGACTTACCGCAACCCGGCTCGCCATATAGAAGAATACCTCTCTTGTGAACGAACTTATAATTGCTATAGAGTTCTTTGCTTTCCCAAAATCGGTTGATGTCAGAAAGGATCTCTTGGATCTCAGCAGAAGGTAACTCATACAGTTCATCGGTCTTAAATGGAAGACGTTTTAAGATGACTTGATTTACGTCCCTATTGTAGACAGGTTCGTATAGGCCTGAAGGAACTGATGCTATCGTTGCGTGGGCAGGACAATATTCACCGTCAGACAAGGGTCTCCAACAGGAAACCTTTTTTGTATCATCAACTTCGTTTGGTTTTGAAGCATTCCCTTCAAGCATGATGTCTAAGTTACTTAGTTCTTCGGCTATATCGATTCGTGTTTTAATCGCTTTATTTTTTCCCATCATCTCTTGTTTCTAGACTTCTTTTTTCTTTTAGACTCAATCGCTGTCGATTCTGCTAATATTTCATATCTTTGATGATAGACTGTTAAGTCGTCTACGAGTATTGGAGTGACCTTTTTTCCATGGTAGTATGGATCATAGATCCAAGACCGATAGATGTTTTTACCAGTAGGATCGTTCTTGATGTAAACTGTGTCTCTCTCTAAGTTAGAAACAACTAGGTCATTACTAACAAAGTTTGCTTGAGCAAAGGCTAATCCTGAAGATAAAAAAAGTACTAATAACGTGATTTTCATTTTGTATGTTTTATGCTAGTTATACTTGGAAGAAATTAAAAAGTTTTATTCAAGGCCTTTTTTAGCTCTAAAAGATCACTTTTATACATTTGAATGGGCTCAATGCTTCTAATTTTCTCTAACTCTGCTTCCTTACCTTCTAACTGGTTTAGCAACTCTTGAAACTTTTCTAGAGTCAAGGTATGGATTGCCATGTTTAGTAAGTAATTGTAAGAACCATCTACTTGATCAAAATCAGCAGTCTCTAAGTAAAGTATGATTTGACTCTTAGGAACGTTGTTTACCACTAGTTCCCCATCGATTATTGCCTTAATGAAACGTGCTCTATTTGATAACACCAAGAGTTCTGACTCTAGCTTGTTTATTATGTGAGCCTTTCTTTTTGAGTAATAGCTCAATCTAAAGTCAACGAAATACTCGATTATCTCTTTGGCTGTGGTAAATATCTTAAGTTGGCCGTTTTCATCAAGAACGGTAAAGTTTTCAGTCTGTTTTTCTTCCATCTTTAGAAGTCGTTCTAGCTTGACTGAATCTTTGATGGTCTTTAGGTCTTCCCTTCTAAACTTTATGGTGTAGTTGATGTTAGACTTACAGTTGTTTTCGTATGCTGCAATGCTGCGTTTTTCCTCAATGTTGATCAGATGCTGGTCAAACTTCTCATAAGTGACGGATGGAGGTAATTCAGAAACAGCAACAGTTGATGTGTTTTTTATCTCATACTTACCTCTAAATATCCAAGAAAGGTGAGAGTCTGGTGATTGGATACACTCTCCATTAAATTCTAGATACCATGGAGAAGGGTCTTCAAACCTTTTACCCTCAAGCTTCTTTAGACAAGCATCAATTAGGTTGATTGGGTTTCGGTTTAGGATGTTTGTCGCAAAGCCTACAGCGATTCCACTTCCTCCGTTTAGGAGAACAGTTGGAATTATGGGTAAGAAGAACATGGGTTCTATTTCATTACCTTCCTCGTGTCTAGACTCTAACAGTTCAAAGTCCTTGTAAAGCAGTCTAAAGTTGGGATGTAGCTTGGTGGATATGTATCGAGGAGCACCTGCTTCTGGAGAACGTAAGGAACCGAACTGTCCTATTGAATCTAACACAGGCATTGAATTTTTAAACTTTTGTGCCATAGTAATTATAGCGCCGTTTAGAGATCCGTCACCGTGATGATAGTGAGCATCTGAGGCAACCTTTCCTGCGAGTTGGAATATCTTCAATGGCTTCTCATTTCCAGTCCTCCAGACCCTATTTGCGACGAATATTATCTTTCTTTGAGTAGGCTTAAAGCCGTCTATCACTGAAGGGATTGCTCTTTCTTCAACGACGTATTTTGCGTATTCTTTATAGTCAGTATCTAAGTATTGAGTTATAGTCTTTACTTCTGGTCGCATTTAAAATATTTGTTAGTTTTTAAGTAATCGAAGAGCTCGTCAACGTTTGCTATTATTTCTACCTCTTCCTCATCAGTTGTAGAATAGGCCTTTATGTCTTCTCTACCGATTCCATCATTGATTGCCCCTTTTTCATACATAAACCAATTATACCAATCTAGGCCATCAGTAGTAAGTATTTGTGATAATAAAAGGTTGGAAATCTCGTTACCAGTATCAGTAAAGTCTAGTAGGTCTATTCCGACTTCGAACGCAGCGTCGATTTTTTTGGAGCGCATCACCGACAGCTCAATTAGTTTTTTGAAGTCTGAAAGAATCATAAATTTAGGTTATTTTTTATGTTCTACTCTGAAATCATAAAAAAGTTCTAACTAACCACCAAACTATGGAAACGATGCCTATTATTCCGATCAGCCAAATCGCTATAAACTTTGGAGCACGTTGGTGTTCGTTGTAATACTTCATTCATCTTCATTATTTGCTAAGATCCTCTCCTTTCTAGGTTTAGAATCTCCTCCGAACCAGGCCTGTAGTGATTCTTTATAGTCTTTGTCGTTCTTTAGCTGTACTAAGTATGGATTCTTGATTATCTCTTCGTATTCGCTATCCTCTAACGCAGCAAGTCCCTTTTTGTATTCTATTTCCCAAGAGCTTACTTGGTTCTTTTTACTCCACTTTTCAAACTCATCGTTTGTGTAAAAATTAAGTGCCTTCGTGCCTTTTTTGGCAACAACTAACGGAGTCATCACCTTATAGACTCTACCCTGATCAAAGAGCTCAGGCCAATACCTATCGAAGAAGTTTATGAGAAGAGAAGCGATCGAATTACCGTCTGGATCAGCATCTGTGTAGATATAGATCCTTCCATATCGTAAACTGTTTGGTTCTTCGCCTAGTTTCAAGCCTAGTGAAGCCATTAACTGAACGGCCTCATCGTTTTTGATGATTTCGGAGCTTTTCATCTCACTAACGTTGATAAACTTACCCTTTAGTGGAAAAGCACCAACCGTTTGTGTGTCTCTAAACTTACGAACTGCAGAAAGAGCAGAAAGACCTTCATATATTCCTAAAACACAGACTCCGCGATCGCCCTTTCGTTGGGCATCGATTAGTTTGGGAATCTTGGTCTTGTCTAGGTTACTATTTAGCTTTCTAAGCTCAGCTCGTTCTTGGGCTAGGGCTTTTTTCTCAACCCAGTCTAAGACTGACTGAATTATTTCGGACTTGAACACAAGTTTGGCTAACTTATCAGTAACCTCATGTCTAGTGCCGAAATCTTTTACTTCAGTTATCAGTTTTTCTTTTGTCTGTGAGCTAAAGAAGGAATTTATGATGGTAGAATCGATAAAGACATAGAGATGGTTACGAATATCGCTAGGTTTTACCTCAACTCTGTGCTTTTTCTTAATCATCTCTCTTAGCTGAGCTATGAGTTGATTTGTGATGTATTCTACGTGAGTTCCGCCATCTTTAGTGTGAACAGAATTGACGAAACTTACGTTTTGAAAGCCATTTTCTGACTTAGCAAAACCTATCTTCCAGTTTTTAGTCTCTTCAAAGAAGTACTCATCTGCATAAAGCTTGATGTATTCATCAAAGCTCTTAAACTTAAGCACAAAGTCCTTTTTTTGACCGTCTTTTATCTTGGTCAGCTTTAAGGTAAGTCTATTGTTACATGCGACTAGGTCTAAGCATCTCTTAAAGAGTATTTGAAACGATTTTTCATCGATTTTCTTCATCTTGAATCTTTCTAGGTCTGGAAAGAACTCGATTTCAGTAAATCCTCTTTTTGCAGGATTGATCTTAGCAGTAGACCGTTTGCTCATGTTATTTGTGAAGGTCTGTTCAAATCGATTGGTGCCGTCACAGGTAGATATTGAGAAAGTCTTGCTAAATATGTTAGTTAATGTGGAACCGACACCGTTTGTTCCAGCAACCGTTCGTTGCTCAGTGTCATCGAAGTTTGAACCGGCCTTTAGGTTAGAGAAAATCATTTCTGGAATCCATTCTTTGTGGACTGGGTGCTTCTCTACTGGGATACCACCATTGTCCCAAACGATTATTCCATTTGTGTCTAGGTTTATTGTGACTCTGATCTCGTTTAACTTGGGATTTCTTCTGTGTTCATCCACTGAGTTTGAAACGATCTCATCAAAGATCTTAATGAATCCTGGATTGTAGTGAACTTCTTCAATCGTCACCTTTTCGCCATCATATAGGTATTGATCACCAGTATGAATCGCAACAGATCCAATATACATGGACGGTCTAAGAAGAACGTGTTCTGTGTCTGTTAGTTTTTGATACTTGCTTTCTATTGATTTTTTAGCCATTACTTTTTCGCTAATTTTTTTATCTTTAGTGCCTCTTTAAAATAGGTAGGAACGTCAGTGGTCTGTAGGATCTGATCAAAACATTCGTCAAGAATGTAGGTCTCTGCCCAATCTTCCTCGTTTCTTATTGATCTACCATAAGCCTGTAAAATGTCGATCAGGGCCTTCCAATTGTACCATTCTGGACGAGTTTCAAGCCTCTTTTTTATCTTTTTACTCATGAGGTTCGGAAAAGGAACCTTAAGAATCACTTGGAACCTAGAAAAATCGTCCTTTAAGTCTATTCCATTAATCATAGACGGTGAGACCAGCACTGTGCTTTTTTCAGACTTTAGGTGTTTTTCTAAAGAAGCTTCCCTAGTGGAAGAATCGTGGAATATCAACCTAGCATCTTCAATTGAGGACTTTATCCAGTTACTGAATTCATAGGTAGACGTGTGTATTATTCCTTTCACCTGATAATTTTTCTTAAGAATCACGTCTATGATTGGAACTGCTCTACTGAAGGTGTCCTTCTTATTGTAATAAGACATCTTGCCGAATTTTGCATAGATGACTGGTCTTTTCTCAGGTTTAAAAGGGCAAGGAAGGCTTAGATAACTAACGTCTTCGCCTTCTATTCCCATAATAAAAGAGAAAAGGTCCCGATCAAGAATGGTACCGGACATCATAATCACGTGATCATACTCTCTCCAAAATAGATCATTTAGATATATGTTTCCCCAAATAGGTTCCGCTAGGATCCTTATTTTACCAAACTGATCGAGATCCTTTTCAAAGATCCAATTGCTCTCGTAGTTTTCTTTATCTTTTACGAATCTGCCGAACTTACAAAGAGCCTTATCGGCATGGTCTGCCTTTCTTAGTAGTTCAAGCTTCTTCTTTTTGTTTCTTATCTCCTTTGCCTCAGTTATGAGTTCCTCAGCCCTATCTCCCAACAAAGGAATTAGGACATCAGCGACATACTCAGATAACTCGTTAAGAGAAGTTATGTTTTCTAGGTCTTTCTCCATCCAGTCTCTCCATATCTCAAGAAGCTTTAAAGAACGTTCTGAGTATACTGATGAGATGAAATCACAAAAGGTCTCTTCAAAAGAGTGAGCCTCATCTATTATCAAGAGCCTAGACTTACGTTCAGCCAACATGTCTGGCGAATACATTGAATATGCCGTGATCAGGTGAAAGTTTGTGATGCTAAGTGGGCTACGTAAGAATCTACCTTGAGCTACCTTATATGGACAAGCGGTGCAGCTTGATTTGGCTGCTTGATTCAATACTGTTGCTTCTCCACAATTCATGCTGTGTGTCCTACACCAATAATTACTTTTGCCTTTAAGGTTAGCTGCAAACGGAAAGTCTCTTATGTATTGTTCTTGCAGTAATTTCGTGTTTGTTAAGATATCGATCTTTGCCTTTTTAGCAAACCCATTACGATACCATTCAGAGATCATGACAGCTGCGTATGATTTACCTACACCAGTCGGTGCATCGATCATTATGAACTTCTTACCGGAATCTATTTCGTTTTTTACGAATTCCAGTATTTGAGCCTGTTGTTCTCTAGGTTCAAACTCAAGTTCAATCTCTGCGCTATTTGCCATCTATATCTTTTCTATGATCGTTTTAAGATCAACTGCAACTTCATCTTCAATGGGTTGAGTCTTTCCCTCTTTTTGTCTTTTTAGTATTGACTTTAAAGTCGTTTCACAACATACTTTCACTATCTCCTCTTCCCTCTTACTAAACTTTGGTTTTAGAAATCTAAATCGCATCTTGTTTAATTTAATTCTTTCTATAGAACTAAGAGATCGGCTTTTGGTTTTAATTGGCTATCGTGATACCAAATGGCTCGCCCAGTCCCATCTATCTTTTTTTGAGACTTTCCATAACATTGGATCCACTGCCCAAAACTAAACCTTGGAATCTTAAATGGACTCTCCCAATCCTTTAACTGGCCTCCACCTAATTGATAGGCTTCTAGAGGAAGTCTTTTACATAATTCGGTGATCAATGGATTTTTAGTTAAGGCCTTTCTAGCTTCCTCAAATGGATCTTGAGAGGCACGATATAGTATCTCTGCCCTAAGATAGTTGCCTATTCCATTGAAATATCTTTGGTCTAGTAACACTTCACATATTGGTTTTGAAAATGCGGATCTTTTCAAGTTATCACTAATGTTCTCTAAAAAAGAATCATGCTCTTCTACAGGACAAGGCCCTCTGTTTTGAGACCAACTTTCAACTACCTTCCATTTTGCGAATCTACGTACATCGACTAGACACAACGATGAGAATCCAATTGCATTAAACTTAACGTGCGTGTGTTTTGGAGGCTCTTCACCCGCATTAATCCACTTCCAGTGACCTGACATTCCCATAGAGAAGCTCATCTTCATAAAGATTTCTCCTTGAATGATGGAAAGAAGCAGTTCTTTTCCTCTGGCTTCCGCAGATATTCGAAATACCTGAAGGTCTGAAGGTTGAACTATTCCTAGCTTCCTAGCAACTGCACTTTCAGAAAAAGAAATGCTAGTAAAGTCTTTGTTATCGCAGACATCATTTATATAGTCTGACATTATTCGTATTTCTGCTAATTCCGGCATAACATAAGAATACTAAAAATTCTTTAACACTTAAACTTTTAATTACAGGAAAAAAGCTTAGATTAAAAGATAAATAATAAAAAAATTAAGATACAATGGCAAATCCAGTTATGAATTACAATCAGTTCATGGCAGCTTTCAAAAGAGCAGAGTCTGGTTATAGAGGTAAAGCTAACGTTGCAGCTCATGACAAAAACGGTTCTGCAAAACTTAATCAAGGTTTAGTTGAAGGTCCTGTAAAAGGAAAAGGTACTCCTCACATCGATAAGTACACTAAATCTTACATGGCAACTGCTAAGAAGAAGAATATCGTAGGTAAATAATTTAACCTTAAATGAAAAGAGCAATCGAAAGATTTGAACAATACGCTCTATTTGAAAAGAAGGGCGATCTCAAAAAGCTAGTCGGAAAAGACGAAGACGAAGAGTTGACGGTGAACGACGCCAAGCGATTGGGTGTTAAGATTGCTAACATGGATGGTGAAGACAAGAAAAAATACGTCGGAATCATTAACTTCTTAGGAGCTTCGTGTAACATCTATAACGAGATCTGGAAGAATTATAGAAGAACCCGAGACAGAAAAGAACGAAATGCATAAGCTATTTGAAAATTCTTATGACGACGCCTCAGAAATAAAAGACGGCGGCTTTGTTTTTCAAGCGATCTTAAGTTATGACATGAGATGGTCAATAGTTGACGGCGAAGCTAAATATGATCAACGTTGGGTAGAAGGAAAGCTACATCAAGTAGACGTTTATCCAGACCTAAAATTCATGGAGGGTTATGCTACCCTAAATTACGTAGTACTTAGTGAAGTCAATCTATTCAAGAGAAAGTTAGATCTTGCTACTGAATACATTAAGATGGCTTTTTCTAAGGGCTACGCTGATGAGATAAACGGAATAGCGTCTACTCAAAAAGACCCTATCGGAGGCGGAATTCCTGACATAGTTCCACCAGAAGAAGATGAACTAGCTAACATCGATTTTACTGAAGCTTTAAGAAAGGCTGAAGAAGCAAAGAACAAGAACAAGCCGAGCGAAGATTCAACAGTGGCTGGTGAAATTGGCCAAGGACAAAAACAGATAGCTTTACCTGGAGCCAAGAATGAAGCTGACTCTTCAAACCTACCGGCGACTACTGGAGGTTCTCAACAACTAACGACCACTGGAGGTTCTCAACAACTAATGACGACTGATGGAGAATCCCAAAACACTGAAGAAACTGCAGAAGAGGAAGAAAAACCGCCTGTAGTACAGGAGAATCCTAATCCAGAGCCAGTTAACGTTCCACCTACTTCAGAAGAAAGAAAGGCGATAAACGACAAATACTTTAAAGGAACTACTATACAGATACGATTCGAAGCAAAAAGAGTCGTTCTTAGGGAGATATCAACAAGTAGTGTAGACTCAGGAAGACCTACGTGTACCTTAAAGCTTTCTACTGGAATGGTAGATACTTTAGACGGACAGCCCATAAATTCTTGGAATGGATTTAAGATCTATGCAAGCGGTGCTCCGTTTGATGGAATGGCGATAGACAACGAAACTGTTCCACCTATCTCGAAGGCAATGATGTATGATCCTATCGATAACGCAAATGACTTGATATTTAGAACATTATTACCTTCTCTTTATCTTGAATTCTCAGGAGACTCTGCAAAGATCGATACTTACAATAACAGATCAGCGCAAGTAGGATTTAAAACAGAAATTGATTTTGACGAAATATTCAAGGAAAAAGGATCGACTCCTGTAATTGAACCAGAAGAAGGAGAAGAGGAAAGCGGTGAAGCTGAATCAGACGAAGAGACTTCTACTGAAATTGCAAAAGCAATTCCTCCTAGCGAAAAAACAAAAGGTGGATAATTCACTGGAAAGAAAAATAAATAACTAAAAATAATCTACACAAAATGGCAGGTTTACCGTATTGGACAAACTCGACGGCAGCGGTTAATTACTATGAACCGATCTACCAAAACCAATTTGAAGTAATTCTTACGCCTCCACCGGTAGTCAGTGGACCAAACGTTGCTTTACTCGTTGAACACGTAACTAAGATATCGGGTCTACCTGATGTTAATTCGGCAGGTCAGTTAGTTGATCAAGAGTACAAGTTCGCAAAGCGTAGCTTTGCTGCATCGGTTCCAGACACTACTACAGCGGACATTGACATTAGCTTTACTGTCAACTTGAATGAGGAGAATGACGCATACGTTTACAACATCTTAAGAGCTTGGAACGATATAGTTTACAATCCACAAAGCGGTGCCCAAGGTCTTAAAAGAAATTACGTAGGTGAATGTGCAGTAGTTATCTTTAACAAGGCTGGTGAGATCTTTAGAGAGTTTAAGTTTCCATCAATCATTCCAAACGGTGGACTTAAGTCAATGGAGCTGGACTACACAGCGACTGGAATATATGAACTTAGTATGAAGTATAGAGCCGATTACTGGATCGAAACTAGAATCGGACAAATAAACGTATAAGAATATGGAAATGTTCAACACACACAGAAGAGACTTATTGGGATTTGAAGATTACATGGACCTTAAGAAGCCTGGCTTCGGAGGACCTAAATCAGCTATTCCTTCAAGAGATGCTAAGGGTAAGTCAATAGATAAGAGCCCTAAGCTTGCTCAATATCGCAGAACTGTTGAACGCGATCCTGCATTCTCACATAAAGTATGGGACTCTACATATAAGGCAATGACTCATGACTTGGTGTACAAACAAGAAGGTAAAAAACCTTTTACTTATCCTGATCCATACTTGACTGCATATCCAACGGTTGAGGTTGGAGAAATAGACGAAAACACGAACGTTGTTTCTTTTAGTCGTTTTGTAAACGAAAACGATGAACCAGAAGAAGGATTCATGCCTGAAGACTATCCAGAAGACACTTATCCGGAAGGAACGGATGAAACTGATTATCCTACCCCATACGATGATAAAGGATTACCTTTAGCTACATCTGATATTAAGGAAATTGAAGCTAGATTAAGAGGATATGAAGGTTCTGGTAGAACAGGATCTGAAGAGTCTGATGAGTATGGTCTAAATCCAACTGATGCTGAAAATCCACTAGGATTAACTAAAGAAGAAATGGATAAGTTTTTAGCTGACTTAAATCGCTAATCTTCTTTTATTAAGTTCAAGATCGCTATCTTAGGATGAGAGATTATCTCTTCATCTTCTTCTAAGTCTTTTGATGGAATCATTAGATAATCAAATTCTATTTCCTGGTATTCCTCGTTAAT
>Ga0315909_10001698_pt1 | contig 29399 bp, 37 predicted proteins | sample LakEriMetagenome_11_FD_203527 | JGI IMG/M metagenome (GOLD analysis project Ga0315909, IMG submission 203527) | Freshwater fungal communities from buoy surface, Lake Erie, Ohio, United States - Buoy 2 MA125 | ecosystem: Environmental > Aquatic > Freshwater > Lake | place: USA: Lake Erie, Ohio... | reverse complement strand
ATCACGGCAAAGGTGATTGCAACCTTTGCGTACAATCCCAACACCAACACCTTCTCTCACACGCAGAACAGCATCGGAACCAACGATGGCGACATCTTTGGTCAGGGCAACGATTCGTCCGTTCCCAACATCTCGTTCAGCAACCATGTCAGCGTTGACGCTGTTCGTTGGGCAAAGATGAATGCCGATGCAGGAATGAACATCGGGCAGCAAGATGATTGGATTGATGCCATCTACACTTCTGCCGAGTTGAACGCTGCTGTGACGGCAGAGTTGGAGTTGCTGAATACCGCTTCCACGATTGTCAAGGAGAACACCAATGACTAAAAATAAAACCATCAAGACTGATACCGAGACAATCACTAAGATTTCTGACTTTGTTTGGGAACTCTCTACTGAGATGGATGCCATTAAGGATCAGATGGAGGTTTTGCAACTTCGTATGCTTTCTGTTCGCAAGATGCTACAGATAATGGAAGACCCCAAGAACGGAACCGCACAAGACCATGCCACCCGACGCGGCTGGGACTGCTTCAAGGAAAACAACAATGATTGACAAGGATGACAATCTTGCGTATACTATAGAGGCTCTACTTCTGTATCTACTAATAGCAAACATCCTTTTATGGGGAATCATCATTTTGGAGAGAATCTAATGCCCGACCCCACCGATAAGCGCATTGAGGAACTGTGGCAATACATCCCGCCGTATACGGCTCCCAACCACCCACCACAGGTCAAAGTAATCACCACAACCAACACAGGAGACACGCCGATGACTGAAGAAGACCCCGATCTACTCGCAGGAGAAAACCTAGACCGACTCCGTGGCAGGGAGCCATACTCTGCCATGTCGGAGAGATTTAGACTGACGGAGGAACTTGAGAATGCAAGGTATGAGAACAATCTGCTAGCGCAGAAGTGCCGTGAACTTGAGAAGGAACGGGACGAAGCACGGCGTGAGGTCTGTGGTTTCCACCACCTGACGGGGTTCCTTGCGGGTGACTATGCCATCTCCCGTGGTTGGGATTGCTACAAGAATTATTCGGGAGAAGGATTTCCACAATCGGTCAAGGACTTCAAGGAGTTCCTAAAGGCTAGTTCAGAGGAAGATCTCAAAACCATTGAGCGACTTCGGGAAGAGAATAGGCAACTGAGGGAGAACAAGAATGAAACGCTATGGTGATCCATACATTCCAGATACATCTCCGTTGGAATTGAATTGGGAAAAGTCGTGTGTTGTGAGACATCTCCCATCCCTTGACGAAGTCCATTTCTGTTGGTCTGATGCTGTTGATACCGATATGGTTGGAGTCACAATCATCCCAGGATACGGAGATGATGAATATGTGATGAAGTTTCCACAGATCACATTGAGGAGAGGTGAGTTCAGAACGATGAGTCGCCCAGTAGGAAGAGAACTGTTCAAGTACCTGACCAAAGAGAAGGGATGGATAGTGGTATGACTGAAGCACAAAAGAAACAAGAAATGAGCAACCTGAAGTTCCTGATCCATATCGACTCTGAATACACGGGCGATGACGAGGAAGAAATCAGTAAGTTGTCTGATCTCTTTAAAAAGCAATGGGAGAGTGGAACAATTGTCATGCCAATGTATGTGTGTCGTGTAGTGGTTCTAGACTACTATGGGGCAATGCGCTACGAATGGACTCGACCTTCTTGTATCGTCTTCAATTGTCCTGAGAAGAAAAAGGGATGGTTTTAATGTACGGAATCGTAACAGGAACTAAAAATTTTGTAATGGATAATATCAAAGACCCTTCGGGAGAACCCCGTAAGGGTATTCTTATTTTTAAGAAGAAAACAAAGGCGGTAGAAGAATGTGATGAACTAAATAGTATTAGACAAAAGATGAAATTAAGTCAGTGTTATTCCGTTTTAAAGTTTACAGAAAACGATATTACTGAGCATGGTATAATACTTGATGGAAAATGGAGCACGCATGTATAATACTTTTAAACCAATTGGTAACATGGTTCAACTCATAGATGGTAGAGTTTTTAAAAAGAATCAAAAAAATCTTTGGGAAGATATTAATACTGGAGTCGCAATCAACGAACAGACATTAAATATTATGATCTCTTCCGCTTCATTTAGCGCAGATGCGAGTGGTGGTGGTCGTCGGAGAACATCCACACCAGCTGGACCATCGACATCTCTTAGTGCGCTATTCGATGATATTGTGATTGTAGATATAATTGTTAATACTTTCAATACCAATAGAACCATAATAACTACAGAAGGACCATTGAGTTTGAGACTCAGTTTTTCTGGAACTAGAGATAGTGGCACTATACGAGCGTACAAAAATGATGTTGATATAGGAAATCTTCGTATGAATAGTGGTTCAACAACATGGTCAATTCCGGGAACATTTGATAACGGGGATCAATTAAAATTTTCTATGCAAACACCAGAATTGGGTACTATTAATTTCGATGTGGCAGTTGAAAATCTAGTATCACCTGTACAAACACTTGATACATTTAATATTTCGAATTAATAAATATTCATACAATATGCAAATTATAAATAATGCTATAGGAGAGATCTATGGCACATATTGAAAAGTTTTTGACACTTCAGAACCAATTAAGAATTCATCACTGGCAAACACCTTCCTTTGCTGAACATAAAGCACTTGGAAAAGCATACGAAGCACTAGATCCACTAATTGACTCTTTTGTTGAAACTTACATGGGCAAGTATGGTAAGGATACTGAACAAAATAGAACAATTGAATTACTTGGATATGAAGCTGCACATCCAATGCCTGTTTTGAAGTATTTTGAAAACTTTTTGCTCAATGAATTACCACAGAGTTTGTCTGAAGATAAAGACTCTGATCTTTTAAATATTCGTGATGAGATGCTTGCAACAATCAATACAACAAAGTACCTCTTGACTCTTCATTGATTTTTGATACAATGTGACTTATGAATTATTCAAAATTATCTACGGAAGAATTGCTATCTCTCCGTAAACAATATGAATTAGAAATTTCCAAATACCACAACTTTCAATTGGTTCGCAAAATTCAATTGAATTCTGCTTACGGGGCAATTGGAAACGAATATTTTAGATATTATTCAACTGAACTCGCAGAGGCAATCACTCTGTCGGGTCAGTTGTCTATTCAGTGGATTGGTCAGGAACTAAATAATTATTTAAACAAGATTGTCGGAACTAAAGATATCGATTATGTGATCGCATCTGATACAGATTCTGTTTATTTGAATCTTGGACCGCTTGTGCAAAAGGTAATGCCAAATACAAGCGATAAAACCAAGATTGTAAATTTTATTGATAAGTCTTCTATTGATGCAATATTGCCATTCATAGACAAAAAGTTCAAAGAACTTGCCTCAATTATGAATGCTTACGAAAATAAGATGCAGATGGGTCGAGAAGTTATTGCAGACAAGGGAATTTGGACTGCAAAGAAAAGATACATGCTTAATGTTTGGGACTCTGAAGGTGTTCGATATGCAGAACCAAAACTTAAGATTATGGGAATTGAAACTACTCGTAGTTCAACACCAGAATGTATTAGAAAATATCTCAAGGACGCCATTCATATTACAATGAATGGCAATGAGAGTGATATGGTTACTTTTGTTGAAAAATGTAAAAAGCAATTCTTTTCGTTAAGTCCAGAAGAAATTGCATTTCCTCGTAGTGTAAATGGTATGGATAAGTATGCTGATCGTGCTACAATCTATAAGAAATCGACACCAATTGCTGTAAAAGGTTCTTTGATTTACAACCACTATATCGAAAAATATAAAATTAATAAAAAGTACAAAAAAATAATTGAAGGAGATAAGATCAAGTATCTTCATTTGAAGAAACCAAATCCACTTGGTGGTATTCGTGGTGAAGATCAAATTATTTCTTTTCCAAATATTTTACCAAAAGAATTTGGATTGCATGAATTTATTGATTACAAAATGCAATTTGAAAAATCTTTTATAGATCCATTGACTACAATCCTAGATACTATAGGATGGTCTACTGAAAAGAAAAATACATTAGAATCCCTATTTGGGTAAAGGAAATATTATGAGTGATTTTTTATCTTCTATGGTTAAATCTTCAGGAAACAAATATGCTTCTCTCGTTTCTGAAGGATTAGATGGCAGTGATGTTGCAGGATTTGTTGACACTGGTTGTTATCTTTTCAATGGACTTCTCAGTGCGAGCATTTATTCAGGTCTTCCAAACAATAAGATTCTAGCACTTGCAGGAGAATCATCTACAGGTAAGACCTATTTTACACTAGGTATTGTTTCAAAGTTTTTGCGAGATAATCCAGAAGCAGTAGTTCTTTACTTTGATTCAGAACAAGCAGTTACTTCTGAAATGTTCAAGAGTCGAGGTATTGATCCAAAGCGTGTTGCAGTTTTTCCTGTTGCAACTATTGAGGAATTCAGACACCAAGCAATTACAATCGTTGACAAGGTACTCGAACTTCCACAAGAGAGTCGCAAACCAACAATGATTGTTCTTGATTCTCTTGGCATGTTGTCAACATCAAAGGAGATGAATGACACTGCTGAAGGCAAGGAAACACGCGACATGACTCGCGCACAGATTGTTAAGTCAACATTCCGTGTTCTTACTGTTAAACTTGGTGTGGCAAAAATTCCAATGATCATGACCAATCACACATATCAAGTTGTTGGTGCATATGTTCCAATGTCTGAAATGGGTGGTGGTACTGGTCTTAAATACGCAGCGTCTACAATTGTTTATCTTTCAAAGAAGAAGGATAAGAATTCAGATGGTGAAGTTGTTGGAAATATTATTCATGCTAAACTTTACAAGGGTAGATTTACAAAAGAAAATAGCATGGTCGATATTCGTCTGAATTATGATACGGGTATTGATCCATATTATGGTCTTGTCGATATTGCTGTAGAGGCAGGAATATTCAAGAAGAATTCTACTCGTATTGAATTACCGGATGGGTCAAAGGTTTTTGAAAAAACAATTTATGACAACCCAGAAAAGTATTTCACAAAAGATATACTTGACCAGATTGATAAGGCAGTGTATAATAAGTTCAGTTATGGTGGAGAAACCAAAACTGAGGATGAAGAATGACGGATATTGAAAAACTAATACTACACAGTCTTCTCAAAAATGAACCATACTCACGAAAAGTTACTCCCTTCCTAAAGAGGGAGTATTTTCATGACAGGTCTGTAAGATTTGTTTTTGAGAGCATTCATGATTTTATCTTGAAGTATAATAACTTGCCTACAAAAGAGGCACTGTATATTATTCTTGATAAGAACAAATCAATCACACAGGATGAACTAAAGCGCGTTTCCAATATTGTTGAGGAAATTTCAAACAATAAGGAATCGTGTGATATGGAATGGTTATTTGCAGAGACAGAAACATTCTGCAAAGAAAAGGCAGTTTATAATGCAATTATGGAATCTATTTCCATCATTGATGGAAAATCTCAAAATAGTCAAGGAGCAATCCCTGATATTTTATCAAAAGCACTTGCTGTTTCCTTTGATGTACATATCGGACATGATTACATTGAAGATTATGAACAGCGTTACGAATTTTATCATACAGTTGAAAAGAAAGTTCCATTTGACTTGGACTTCTTTAATCAAATCACAAATGGTGGAACTCCTGCTAAGACACTCAATATCGTCATGGCAGGAACTGGTGTTGGTAAGTCACTATTTCTTTGCCACCATGCCGCGAATTGTCTGAAACAGAATTCAAATGTTTTGTATATTACTTGTGAGATGGCAGAAGAAAGAATTGCTGAAAGAATAGATGCAAATCTATTGGACATCACTCTTGATAACCTGAAGGAACTTCCAAAGACAGTTTATGAAAAGAGAATGCAAAATCTGAGTGCTGGTGTAACTGGAAAACTTATCATTAAAGAATATCCTACTGCAACAGCAAATGTAAATCACTTTAGATTCCTGCTTGACGAACTTTGGTTAAAGAGAAAGTTTAAACCAGATGTTATCTTCATCGATTATTTGAATATCTGTGCATCTGCTCGTTTGAAGAATGGAAATAACATAAACAGTTATACTTACATTAAGTCTATTGCTGAAGAACTTCGTGGACTAGCGGTTGAATATAATGTACCAATTTTCAGTGCAACACAAACTACAAGATCCGGATATTCAAACTCTGATGTGGGATTGGAAGACACATCTGAGTCGTTTGGTCTTCCTGCTACTGCTGATTTCATGTTTGCATTAATCTCTACCGAAGAATTAGCAGAGATGAATCAAATCATGGTAAAGCAACTCAAGAATAGATATAACGATACCGCAGTGAATAGAAAGTTTATTCTTGGAATTAATCGTGCGAAGATGAAAGTGTTTGATATCAAGAAAGATGATGCGCTTTTGATTCCCGCTTCGCAACCAAAGCAACAACCAAAGGAAAATAAAAACTCTAAGTTTGAAAATTGGAATTTCTGATGAGTCTTTATCTTGATCAAAAGTATATTAATCTGGTTTCTTCTTCGCTTCAAAAATTCAAATGGAAGAAGATTAATCTTGCAAATTGTAGATGTCCAATTTGTGGAGATTCTGAAGTAAACAAAAATAAAGCGAGAGGTTATTTTTTCCAATCAGAAAATACTTACTTTTTCAAATGTCATAATTGTGGTGCATCACACAACATCTACAAATTTTTGGAAATAGTTTCTCCTGTTCTTTTCAAACAATACTCTCTTGAGAAGTTCATGGAGAAAAATGAAAGACCAAAATATGAATCTATAGTGGTAGAAGAAAAACAAAATATCACTAGTATGATTGTTGATTCGTCAGAATTTATTTCTGATCTAGAAGAGACACATAAGGCAATTCATTTTCTACAGTCTAGAAAAATACCAAAGCAGCACTGGGATAAATTTAAATACACCAAAACATTTGGTACATATGCAAAAAATATAAATTCAGATTATTCTTTAATTGAAGACGAAAGAATAATAATTCCAATTTACGATGAGCATAATCAACTTGTAGGTGCTCAGGGTAGAACTTTGGAAAATATAAAACCAAAGTATATAACTCTGAAAAGAAATGAAAAAACAAGACTGATATATGGACTGAACACTATTAATTTGAGCAAGCGTATCTTTGTTGTGGAGGGTCCAATCGACAGTCTCTTCCTACCCAATACAATTGCTTGTCTTGGTTCAGGAAATTTTTTAGAAATTAGAAAGACATTTCCAACTCAAGATTTGATTTTCGTATTGGACAATGAACCAAGAAATAAAGAGATAGTGAAAATTTATAGAGAACTCATCGACCGCGGCGAAAAAATATGCATTTATCCAGATCATATAAAAGAAAAGGATATAAATGATATGGTATTGAATGATCTGGATCCACTTGTTATAATAGGTAATAACACACATCAAAATGCTTCTGCACTTTTAGCATTTAATTCATGGAGAAAATGCCAATGAAGATTTCAGAAAAAGATTTTTTACTTCTTACCAGCATGGTAGAATTTCATTTTAAGTTTAGTGAATATATTCGCGAAACAGATCGTGATCTGTTTTACAGAGCAGTTGATTATGCCAAGACATATGCAAAGAATGACAATGGAATTGTTTTCGACTATTGGCATGAAGATAATAAAAAGTTCTTAGATGAACTTCTCAGGACTCTTGTTAAGACTGAGTCTAGTTTTAATCGTCTAGTTAACAAGGTTGGAAATGAGGATGAAGCAAAAGAAATTTGGATGAAAAAGAAGAAGACTCAAAAGGATGATCTTCTTGGAATGAAGAATTATCTTGCAAATTTTATTCATCATGCCCGCAGTTTGTCATATGAAAATTTTGATACAACGGATTGGAGCAACTTTGTAAATATTTGCAAGCACATCAAAGATGATCCAAAGTTTATTGAATTTGCAATTGAACAAATAAAGAAGAATCTTGGTGATACTAGTGATTTTTTGAAGGAGTTTAAATGAACAACAGAAAGAATGTTCTTGATGCGGGGTTTGTTGAATATGTTGATCATATGGGATCAGACTTATCAATTGTAAACGCAGCAAGAGTTTCGTTTAATAAAGAAAGCAGTTGGGAAGAAGTTGATGATGGTGTCGGTCATCTCTCAGCAAAAGATTCAAAGTTAATTCAGTATCTTGCAAAACACCAACACTGGACTCCATTTGCACATACCTCAATAACTTTGAGAATTAAAGCACCAATTTCGATTCGAACGCAACTTTTTAAACACAAGGTTGGGTTCGTTGAAAATGAAATTTCACGAAGATATGTTTCATATGAACCAGATCTTTATTATCCATTTTTTCGTAGCAAACCAACAAATGGTGCAAAGCAAGGATCTGAAGATTTCATCACAGATCCTAGAGCAAAGGAACATGTTGACAGAATCTATCGTGAAAATGCAAAACAAGCGATTGAAGTTTATGACCAACTTCTAGAAGCAGGAGTTGCACCAGAGCAAGCAAGATTTATTTTACCACAAGGTGTATATACCGAGTGGTGGTGGACTGGTTCTCTTTCTGCCTATGCAAGAGTATACAAACAAAGAACAGATCCTCATGCACAATGGGAAGTTCAAGAATATGCAAAGGCAATTGGAGAAATAATTGAACCTTTGTTTTATGAATCTTGGAGTCTACTGACAGCGAATACATAAGATACCGACCAAAGGAGTTATATGAAAGATTTACCATCTGATTATCAAAAATTTATACACACATCCAGATACGCTCGCTGGATTGAGAAAGAAAAGCGTCGTGAGACATGGGAAGAAACCGTGGAGCGTTATTTTAAATTCTTCGATGAACATCTAACACAATTGAATTATAGTTTGCAACCAGAATTGCGTCAGGAATTGAAAGATGCAGTTTTGAATCTAGAGATTATGCCTTCCATGCGATCACTCATGACGGCCGGGGATGCATTGAAGAGAGATAATACAGCAGGATATAATTGCTCTTATGTTGCAATTAACCGCGTAAGAGCATTTGATGAAATCCTATACATTCTCATGTGTGGAACGGGTGTAGGATTCTCTGTGGAGAGACAATATGTTGAAAAACTTCCTACAATCGCTGAAAACTTTAGTCCTAGCGACACCACGATCATTGTTGAAGATAGCAAAGCTGGTTGGGCTAAGGCTTACAAAGAACTTGTGTCCCTACTTATTGGAGGTCAGGTTCCAAAGTGGGATTTGTCAAAAGTTCGTCCTGCTGGGGCTCGCCTCAAGACTTTCGGTGGGAGAGCAAGCGGACCAAGACCTCTCGAAGATCTTTTCAAATTCACCATTGATACTTTTAAGAGAGCGGCAGGGAGAAAGCTTACATCAATTGAGTGCCACGATATTGTCTGTAAGATTGCAGAAATTGTCGTGGTGGGAGGAGTCCGTAGATCTGCTCTTATTAGCCTATCCAATCTCACAGATGAAAGAATGCGAGATGCCAAGTCTGGAGCATGGTGGAACGAAAACCCACAGCGCGCGCTCGCGAACAACTCGGTCGCGTACAAGGAAAAACCAGAAATAGGCGTATTCATGGACGAATGGGTTTCACTCTACAAGTCAAAGAGTGGAGAGCGTGGTATTTTCAACCGCGATGCTTGTAGAAGAACTGTATCTAAACTTGGTGATCGTCGTGATGCATCTTATGAGTTTGGTACAAATCCTTGTAGTGAAATTATTCTACGCGACCGTCAATTTTGCAATCTTACAGAAGTTGTAGTTCGACCGGATGATACTTTAGAATCTCTTCGTCGTAAGGTAAGACTTGCTACAATTCTAGGAACATGGCAAGCATCATTGACTCATTTTCCATATCTCTCATCCGAGTGGAAGAAGAATTGCACTGAAGAAGCACTATTGGGTGTTTCGTTAACTGGAATTCTTGATAACAAGATGATGAGAAGCACACAGGATATTCCAAATACTCTTACAAATCTAAAAGAATTGTCAGTTGAAGTTAATAAAGAGTGGGCGAGTATCATTGGAATCAATCCAGCAGCAGCAATCACCTGTATTAAACCAAGTGGCACCGTATCTCAATTGACAGATGCTGCATCTGGTATTCATGCTCGTCACAATGAATACTACATTCGCACAGTTCGTGCAGATCGTAAAGATCCTCTTTGTCAAATGATGATTGATATGGGATTCCCTGCGGAACCTTGTGTTATGAAACCAGACCACACCATGGTTTTTTCTTTCCCAATGAAGGCAGAAGGTTCAGTAACACGAAATGATCTTACAGCAATCGAACATCTAGAATTGTGGTTGACTTATCAGCGTTATTGGTGCGAACATAAACCATCAATTACTGTCACTGTAAAGGAACATGAATGGATGGAAGTCGGAGCATTTGTATACAAACACTTTGATGAAATCTCAGGCATTTCATTCCTACCTCATTCTGATCACTCATATCGTCAAGCACCATATCAAGATTGTTCTAAGGAAGAATATGAAAAGGCACTTCAACAAATGCCAAAAAATGTTGATTGGACTTTGCTAAGAAATTATGAGAAAGAAGACAAGACTGTTGGAACTCAGACATTCGCATGTAGTGGCGACAAATGCGAACTTGTAGATCTGACTACATAATATAACCCCACTTGAGATAGCATCTCAGGTCCGACAACCCCTGGAAGCGGGGGTTGTTTCTTTATAAATATTGAAAAGGAGATCTCATTGAAGAAGTTTATACTTCTCTTTGCGATGTTGATTGGAATGGCAAATTTACCAAATAATGAACAATCTGATGCTGAAAAATTGGCTGAACTTTTAAATTCATGGGATTCTAATAATCCACAATATGATTTAAATGGAGACGGTACAGTCAATGCTGCTGATTTAGCTATATTTCTAGGGCAAGAAGAAAGAACTGATATAGGCAATGGTTTTTTAGAAAATACGCCACAACCAAATAATAACGGTTCTCCAGGTGAATGGGGATATGATGCCCAAGCTATTGCAAGATGGACAAATGTTCCATTTACAGAATATAATACTGATTTTACAATAGGTGTAGTTGCTTTTCATATCTGTGGTATACAAAAGGTTGATTTTTCTGTAAATGGTGGAGCATGGAAATCCGTTTATCAACCAAAATTAAATTCCTCAAATAATGTGGAGGAATATTTTATTTCTGTAAATCCATTTGACACTCAAGATGGTTTAATTGAAGTAAGAGCGATTGTATATCCAAACATAGGTATGCCAAGAGTTCTTCAAGGATCATTATCTGATATTAGAGTTGGTGGAGTGAATTATCTAAAATATAAAGATGGAAATCATTCTTTATTTTTAAATTTAAATTCTAAAGGAACTCTTCCAAATATTGTAATGTATGTTTCACCAAATGGTAATGATTCTACAGGAAATGGATCAGAAACATCACCATATCAATCCATAGGTAAAGCACTAAGACAAGTTAGAACACTACAAAATGGAATATGTGATGGTGCTAAAATATATTTAATGGAAGGCAATCATCAAAATGGGGTTGGATCGTATTCTTATCCAAATCCAACAACTATTAGTCGTTTTATAACAATACAACCAGCACCAAACTTAACTAGAGAGCAAGTAAAATTGATTGGAGTTGGTAATTATGGAACTAAATTAGTAGAAGTAAAAAATATAACTTTTTATAATAATGATATAACTACATCAACACAAATAAGAAGTGGAAATTTAGATTCAATAATATCGGTACAAAATTGTTATGCCACTTATGAAGCATATGATGATAACGGAAATTTAAAAGACCCTGTATATGGGAGCGAATTCAGTTCTGGTTTCGCTGGAGCTTATTATATAAATTGTGAAATGTATAATACAAGAGGCACAATGAGAAGTGCTAATATTTCTATAAACTCTAAATTAATAAGACCTGGAGATACCCCTCTTGCTAACACTGGATTACATATAAATGCATTTATAGATGAATATGTTAGAATAGGTGATGACCATGCAGATTTGGTACATTTCTTCGCTAATGCTGGAAGTCCTATTAGAAGAGAAAATAACATCTTTTTTAATATAACTGCAAGAAATTTCTGGATGCAAGGTTTCCAGATGAATTGTAGTGCCACAACTGGAACACAGCAATATGATAATACAGCTTTTGTTAATTGGGATGTATCACAAGATAGAAATTCTGTTGCTGGATCGTGGTGGATGATTGATGCAAATCATTTACTTATGGAAAATATAAAATTTAAAGATCAGCCAATTAGATGGAAAAGACATGCAACTGATGCTGATAAATCTTTAAATATAAAAAATGTGTTTATAAAAAATGTGTGTGTTGCTGGAATGGTAGACTATGGAAATTCAGAGAGAAATCAGCCATATTTAATTGAACCTAATGTAAGGCAATTAAATGTAACAACATCAGGATGCTCATAAGGAAAAAATATGAAAATAAAACTATACATAGACGATATTCCAGATCCAAGTTTTCTTCCAAAATTTGAAGAGTTGGGAGTTGAACAATATTCTATTCTTTACCAATTTGATGTAAATGATCGCGAATCAACAGATGGAACTGTTGATGTTAAACAAATTATGAATTTTGTAGATCAACCAGGATATGTTGACGGTGGAGCACCATTTGCTACTGCTAAAACTGTATTTTTAGATTTTGAAGAACCCCATACTTGGGTTTTAATGACTGGTAATGAATACAATAAGAAACATCCAAATGGAACTGTAGTAAATCATGAAAATGTTTCTAAAAACATGGTAGATGCAATAAATCATTTAAAGAAACAATATCCAGATAAAAGATGGGGATATTATGGAACACCAAATCTTCCTATATGGATGTGTGTAGACGGTGGAGATATTATCAGCCACGAAACTTGCACAAAACAAATAAGAGTATATGATGCAAGTGAAAAACAATTACAAGAATTCAAAGAAGCTTTATACGAAAGTTATAAAGATGTAGCAGAGGCTTCTGATATGGTTTCTGCTGTATTGTATCAACATGATGTTGCTGATAAAGATGCATCAAATCTTGATAAAATAGATCCAACTAAAACAAAGATATCAATTGAACTACTTAATAGATTTGATTCAGCAAATGAAAAAGAAAAATTAGCTTGGATAAGCCCAATCTTATTTAAAGAATTTGTAGCAGATATAAATGGAGCAAATTCTAAAGTAAAAGGATTTGAAACAATCCCTTTTGATGAATTGCTTAAAGATACAATATATCCATTTTTAGTTAATGGTGGTGATGGGTTTATAATTTGGTTTGGTGGAAGCTGGAGAGTTTACATTGTTACAAGTCCACTGGCAGATAGATCAAATCTGGCTAGAAGAGAAGAACAAATATTGTGCAGAAATCATTTCAATAAACAATTTTTGAATGGAAAGGGTGAACCAGCAGAATCCGATAAATATTGGACTTCACCTGAAATGAAAGAAAAGGTAAAAACTATTTACAGTAATTTCTTGTTGGATTTCTGTAAACAAATATTGCAAAAATAAGTTAATAAGAAACAACCCCCTTTCGGGGGTTGTTTTCTTTACATTCCTGCTTGAATTTCTTTTTTCTTTTTCTCTTCTGCTTCTCGCTTGATCTTGTCCATCAATCTACTAGAGGCATTTAGTCTTGCTTGTCTAGTTTCTTCTGGACTTCCAAATTGTCCACTGCCTCTAACAATTTCTAAATCTGATAATTTATCTGAAACTCCAGTTTCCATCTCTCTTCTCATTTGTGCTGTATTTGCCTTTGATTTTGCAAGTTCTCTTTCAAATGCACCAACTGGAGTGAAAAGTTTTCCTGCAAATTCTCCATGCTTTTCATCTCTTTGTAGATTAGCACCAAGAGTTCCGCTATATCCTCTTTGAACTCTTCCTGCTAATTGTTGTGCTCTTGACTGATATCCAAGATTGCCTCCTGCTTCTGCTTCCGCAGCGGCAATGTCTTTATCTGCCATTGCTATTCTGTCCAGATCGTATTGTGATCTTGGTTCTTCCATTCCTATGCCATATTGCATTCTTCTTCCATATTGAGTAGCAGCACTTGGAGTTCGTTCAACAAATCTTGCAACAGATCCCATTCTTCCTGATGGTTTCTTTGTACCACCAAAAACTTTTGAAATTCCTCTTTTTATATCTTCTATTGAGAAATCTGATAAGGATCCTCCTGCAAGACCACCAACAACTCCACCTACAGGTCCACCAACGGCAGTTCCTACCGCAGTTCCTACCGCAGTTCCTGCTGCTTTTGATGTGGGAGCTCCACCCACTGCTCCACCAATAGCGGTTTTTGCTGCGTCAGTTCCACCTATCCCGCCTAGTCCTCCACCAATAGCGGTTTTTGCTGCGTCAGATTGCATAACTTTTCCAAGTCCATATCCAGCAGCACCACCCATGGGTCCACCCACTAGTGTACCTGCAGCTGCTCCAAATGCAGGATAATTTTTTCTTGCCCATGAAGATAATGTTCTATCTTCAACTAATTGTCTCTTATATTGTTCTACATATTCAGGAATTAATTTATTTGGCATATCAGATCTCCAATTTTATTTATAAAAAAGAAAACCCCCCTTTCGGGGGGTCTTTTTTGTTTATTATAATAACTTAAAACTCACCAATTGGACTAAATCCAGGATTCATTGTTTGTCTTGGAGGAAGATTTGTTCCTCTTCTTCTTGCAGCAGGAGTGTCTGTTTGTCTTAGTAACTCTGCTCTGGTATCCGAAGGCAATGCAGCTGGATTTACTGGAATTGGAGTTGGTTTTGGATTATTTCCCTGAGTTCCTGGCATTGGAGCAGGAGCACTTCCTGCCGATCTGACTGGTATAACTCCTGGTGTATTTGGATTAATACCAGATTCGATTGCTCTAGCAATTGATGCATCTGCTTGGCGAAGAGCAGCTGGAGTTCTAGAAGCAGAAAGCACCTCTTCTTTTGCTTGATATGGAAGTCTTTCTGGTCTTACACTAAATGCAGCTCCAGTTCTTTTTGCTTGTGGACCTGTAGTCGTTTGTTGCATTATTTCTGCTTGATTTTCTGATGGTAATTGGTCCATACGAACATTAAAACCAGCACCAGTTTTTTGATCAACCATTCCTGGAATATCAGCATCTGCCATTTGTGGCAATCCACCCCGTAATCCAGGAACTGCAACATCACTTGGTGCTGCTTTAGCAGCCTGTCTTCTTTCTAATTCTGCTCTTGCCTCTTCGTATTCCTTTGGTTGTTTTATGTCTTTTGGAGCAAAAAGACCCCCTCTTTTATATTGTCTCATTCTATTTTGAAGTTGAAGATCAGAAACTTTACTAAAATCTCCTGGCGCACCCATTATTCCTAAATTGGGTTCCCCGTAACCTTCTCCTAGAACAACATTTTTCAATGAATCTTTCATTGATTCTAATAAATTTTTATTGAAATAGTTTGGTTTGTATCCGTTCATATTGTCTCCCTGATTTGGTATATATATTTATATCAATGATAATTTCTGGGATTGATTATTCTTTAAATGGACCCGCCATCTGTGTATTTGATACAGAAAAAGGTGACTTTTCTTTCAAAAATTGCAACTTTTACTTTCTCACAGATACCAAAAAATATGCAACTCTATTCTTAAATAATATTTATGGAGAATTGTTTCGACCATATGACGAAGAGTGTGAGCGATATGATTCCATATCTGATTGGGTAATGCGAGTGTGTGTTGGTTCTGATATGGTCGCCTTAGAGGGGTATGCATACAATGCCACTGGTAGAATATTTCATATTGCAGAAAATACAGGCATATTAAAATACAAATTATACGAAGCATCCATTCCTGTAGAAATTATCGAACCAACAAAGGTTAAAAAGATTGCAACAGGAAAAGGAAATGCAGATAAACAACTAATGGTTGATTCCTTTCTAAGTGAAACTGGAATAAACTTGCAGGAAATAATAACTCCCAACAAAACACTCGTTGGGAGTCCTGTAACAGATATTGTCGATTGTTATTATATTTGTAAAATATTACATGATCAGATTAAGTCTTAGTTTCTTCTTTATTTTCTTTTTTATCTGATTCATCAATAAATCCGTCCCCGTCTTTGTCTTCTGTTTTTCCTTGTAAATAATAATAAGCCAACCCCAAGACCACTACTAAGTAAAACAGAATTGCGTACCAATTCACTTTGGTTATAGAAATTTCTGTTCCTATTGGAAGAGTTACTTCTGTCTGAGCTTCCATTATTACTTTTGCCTGATCGGATGTCTGTAAATATGTGTTCTCTGGAAGAATTACAGGTGTATTCTTTGGAAGAATGATTTGCACTGGTTTCTCCAGAGTTGATACTTTTGGGGGATTTAATGTGCTTTCATTTTTTATTGATTCATCTTCAATTTTCGGTGTTGATATAATTTCTGGAATGGGAGTTATTATTGGCTGAATTAAGGTAACAACAGTATCCTCTTCCAATTTAACTTCAACTTTTTCTTGTGGATCTGTTTTAATCCATGTATTTTTTGGTAGTTCACCTACCGTTTCTTTAGATATTATTGTTTTTGTTGGTTTAATAATTACATCTGGTGCCTTTTCCATCATTGGAGAGTTAACAGATAAGGTCGGTCTACACCCAGATAATAAAAACATTAAACTTAGAAATATTGCCAAAAGATTCTTTTTCATTAGTCAATCCTTATAATTAAAGTTCCGCGATATATTTTTATAGAAGTCGCATCTGGATAAAGTTCATATAGTAGATTTATGAGTTTATTCTCTGCTTCTTTTCTTTCCCTTTTTGATTTCTTCAAATCACCTATTATATTTGAATATTCCAATGCTGCATTAAAATTAAATTTTGGTGCTTCAAAATTTGGTATTTCATATAACAAATCTTGAACTGGTATCATAATTGTCTCAGCTTTTGCTACTGGGGCAAACAAAAGACAAAGAGATAAGAGTATTTTTTTCATGTTTTGTTTCCTGCGGTTGCACTACCAAAATAGAATCCTACAATTGAAAGTAGAATCTGTCTATTTTCTTGAGTGAATAGATATCCAGAAACTGATTGGAAGACCGTTTCTTTGGTTTCTGGGATCAAGCCAAACAGAAACTCAGGATGCGTCTCAATGACTTCTACGACGGTAGGAATGCCAAAGAATGGAAGAACAAATGGAGCGATAATGGTCCCGAATAGTATTGCAAGAACAATTATTTGTCTTACTGCCTTTCCAGCATCAATTGGAACTCTTTTTACTGCTTCGTTTTGATTTCTATTAGTTCTATCGTTTGCTTCGAGAAGTCTTTTAAAATTTTCTTGTTCTGCTTGGCGTTTTTCTGCCATGTATCTGAAAATAAATCCAGCAGCAGATCCTCCTATGAGAGATATTAGTTCAGTAGGCATTTTTTTACTCCTTGTAAAACTATAAACATGTCTGGGATATCTTCTGGATTTTTAATTGCTCTTTCAACTCCAATGTCAAACTCTCTTTTTGTTAAAAGAAGTTCAAACTGGTATCCATCGCTATTTACATGAGTGCATAAAAAATATTCTTCGGCTTCGTTACCTTTTTTATTTTTATTTTTACTCATTAATATGCTTCTCTTCCAACATTCAGTCTTCCCAATTTTCTATAAATGGCTTTTTTGATCAAAGCATTTATTCCCATGGGTTGAACCGGAGGAGCTTTTATATTTGCATCTGTATATTCTTTTTGTGCGCGTGGTGTTATTTTTACATCATCTGGTGGTGGACCACCAAGATTATATCCCATTCCAGAAACACCACCGCTGCTTGCGGTCATCATTTCTTCTTGGACAGGACCATAGAAACCTCTTTCGACACCTCTTGCTCTATTTCTTGCGCTGAATCCCATCGGTCCCTCCCTTGTAAGTTTTGCCAAAGTTTCATCTTTACCAGGAACACCAAGAGCAGATACAATTCCTTCGTGTTCATTTTCACGATGTGGAGTTATGCTATGACTAGATTGTCTTTCTGCCAGAGCATCAAGAATGTGATGTTTAGCATCCGATATGTGAGTCATGTGTTGAAAAAGATTATGTAAGTTTTGTTCGTTTTGATCTATATGTGTTGTTAATTTTTCCAACAGTGAATTTCTGCGTTTATCTGATAAATTTCTCTGAGTGGGTTTATCCATGTATGCTTTTGATGTTTGTATTCTTCTTAATGGAGAGCGAATATAAGTTCTAAGACTTTCTACGCTTCTTTTTCCGGTTGTCGCGACAACTTCATTCAAATATTCTTGTAGAAATTTATGAATATCTTTATCTTGTGGAATACTTCTTGCATATTCAGATACTTCTGGTGTAAGAGCACTCTTTGCTCGTATCATAGAAGTTTTTATCGCTTTGTTTCTTTTTGCTGAGAGTGGTATATGTCTTTCTTCTAATTGTAGATCTGGAATATGAACATCTGGATGTTGTGTTTGTTTTAAATCTGGAGTGCTTGAAACTTTTTGAATAGAACCATCATTTTTGATTTTATATTGTCCATGTACCGCAATACCGAGTGCAGTATTTGGCATATTCGAATATTTTATTGTATTCGGTCTTATCATTCCTTTGTCATTTTCAGATGAATCTGCCCACAACATATCTCCTTGAAACACATGACCTTTTTTTAATGGCATTTCTTGTACACGACTGAGTAATTGTTTGATGTCTTCTCCGTAAGGAACTTGTGCTGCATCAATTTCTTCTGGTGTATGAAATTGATTCTTTCCACTCTTGTATGAAACAAAATGTCTACCATCAGATTTTCTTCCAAACAAAACACTGACTCCACCATCTGCTTTCAAAGATACACTGTGACCTTCTTGTTGTTTTCCTCGTAGAAAGTTATGAACCGCTTCAAGGTGTCTTAATGGAAGAGTGGGATCTCCATATATCGCCCAGTCACCGACATGGGTCATGTGACCAGTTGTTTGTATCGTAGGAGAAGCACCTTTTCCCATTATTTTATCCTTTGTAATATTTTAACTATTCTATGGTCAGAATTTATCGAATTTAAATCGACTTCTGGTATTTCATATGGAAGATATTGTAAATATTCCAAAAATGCTTTCAAATAAGAATGCAAATCTCTTGGTATTTTATAGAATAAAATTCTTGCACATGCTTCTGCTCCAAATAAATTTTGAAGAATTATCACATGATTCAGTATCAATCTGTCTTTCAATTCACCATTTCGTTTATACTTGATTAGCAATCTTTTTATGTACTTTATTCTTGTTATATCTTCTTTGAATTCATCCACTCCAGTGCAGTGTGGATTGCTGTACATCTTCATTGCATATAAAACAAAATTATTTGGACACAGTTTTTCTTTCATAACATAATATTATCTTTTGACTGATTTTAGCTGAGTTTCTATCTTCTTCTTATCCTTACGCATTTCTTTTTTTGTCTCGCCTGTTAGATCTTTGACATTTTCAGCATTTCTTCTTTCCATTTGCTCATTGACTCTTTTATCCCAAAGTTCTTTAACAAGTTTGATTCTCTTATTTCTTTTTTCTTTGTCTTTCATCATTTGTTTGAATCCCTCTTCCATGACTGGAGTTTCTGTCATTCCGTCATGTGGTCTTAGTTTACCTTCAAGTTTGAATCCATCTTCAGTCTTCAATACATTTACATCCAACAAATATTCTGGTAGATCAGATCCCTTATCAAATCCTTGACTTAAGTCTGTTGTTGGTGTAACACCAAAAACTTCGCCTTTAGTTACCTTGAATGTATTCATTCCAGGATTTAGTGGTTTGGTTGCATCTATTTTAAAATCTAAATTTAAATGATTAAGTCTAGATTTTAAATGTGTTAAGTCGTAATGTGGATTCAGGGTAGTTCTTCTAAAGAAGTGATTAATGAAAGCATTCAGTCTATGTAGACCTTCTGGAGTCTTTACATTGAATCTATCATTTCCCTGTACAGTCTCTGCATCAATTGGTCCTAAGACTCCTTGATATTCTTGAGATTGACTGTTAGCGTATGAAACTGGATATCCTGTTGTGAATTCGTTTAAGTTTTTCATATTACCCTCTTTAGTTATTTAGACTTTTTCTTTGTCTTCTTCTTTTTGTCAGTCTCTTCCTTCTTACCTTTTCCTTCTTTCTTTCTACGATTAAGGACTATGTAAGTTGCGTATCGGAATCTGGCATTCTTATCTGTATCTCCGGGTTTAATTGCAACTATATTTTTTGCAGTTTTTGCGATTTCATCTCTTCTTTTTATTTCTTTTGCAGTCATAGTTCCCTTATGCTCTGCATTTACCACTTCCTCAGAGACGGTTTTTCTCCATCCACCACCGTGTTTCTTGTACCATTTAGAAGCCCATGCATTTGCATATGCTGATGGATAAACTTTAAATTTTCTTCTAGCAAGTGCTTTTGCTTTTGACCAAAGTTTTGTGTTTGTTGGTTTGTTTGCCTCTGTGAGATAATTTTCCGAAATGATATTGTCATTATTTTCATATGACTCATTTGTTCCACAACGACAACCCCAGACGCGAAGAGCAGCATTGATCTTGCTCTTTGGATCTCTTGCTGTCTTTGAGCTAGTTCTTCTTCTCTTCATTCCACACATACGAGCACAGAATGATTTTCTACGCTTTTGTGTCTTACCAGAAAGTTTACCAAAACCACCCTTGCGCTTTGCTTCATCCTTGGTTTCTATACCAGCATGAATTCCTTGGCGTTTGGCTTCGGCGCGTGAAAGACCACCCTCTGGATGATTCTTTCCTTTCTTGAAACCTTTATATGGTTTCTTTTCTTTTGCTTCTGTGAGTTCATCACATCCACAATCTTTGTTTTTTCTACGCTCTAGAAATAGTTGTTTGATGTATTCTTTCATTTCTTGTAATCCTCTGAAGTCCATTTTTTTCTTTCCAGGCTTATATTTATTCTTTGGTCCATCCCAAGTCTTTCCAGTCTTGTGTGAACTCCATTGCTTTCCTTTACGATGTGCTTCTTGCTTTTTTCTTACTGCCTTTTTCTTTTCCTCTTTGGACATTTCACCCCAAGTCTGTGGACTCTTTTCAGAAACACGACGAGATGGACGACACTTTACACGACCACGACCTTTATAATCACCACATTCAGATCCGTCTTGTGCAGTCCACTTTTCTTTGAACCATCTTCGAAGATCTTCATGTAATTTCTTTTTACGACCTTGGCAATGTGCTCGTTGACTGAAACCTTTTGGATTTGAACAATCAATAGATTTCTTGTATTTTTGAGTCCACTTTTCAATTATTTGTTTATTAATCATTGTCTGCTCTATTCTCAGATTTAGATCTGACTCTTAGATTATGCTTTCCATTGTTTCTTGGATTACCATCTTTGTGGTCAACATCTTTACCATCACCCTTCTTAACTCTACCAAGTTTCATCATGAGTCTGCGAGCAAGGACTCTCTTAGAACGATTCTTTCTTTGTTCTGGTTTTGAATGGTAATTATCATATTCTTTACGATAATTTCTTTCGAATAAATTTTGTTCTTCCAGTGAAACTTGTGGAACTTGCATTCCTGGAACTGGGTAATCGTATGGCATTTCAACTGGAATTCTAAATTCTTTACCATTGACATAAACTCTATTTACTGTGTATCCTTCGGTTGGGAGAAGATCTAGGAAGTCTACTTTTGGAGAGATATCATCATAATCAAACGCCGAGTTTACTATTTGAAAAACTTGCATTGGATCTTCTTTTGATATCTCTTTAAGATCTTTTAAATTTTGTTCTACCTCTTCTGGACTCATACCAACATTATAAAATTCAGAATCTTTCTTGTTATTTTCAGTTAACATTTTAAAAATAGAAATACCACTCATTGAAGTTAGTGGAGATTTATTTTCTTTTAGTGTTCTCAAATCAACTTCATTGATTACGGTACGAATTGTATTTCTATATCCGTATGGTCTAAAATCATCAGCATCTGTTAGTGTTTTACCACTCTTTTTTGCTTGTTCTTGAAGATTGTCCCATTCTAATTCTTGTGCTTTCGATGCAGCAGATGATGACTTTATTCTTGATGCGACATCAATTTTTAATTTCTTGGCAAGATCTAAATCTATTTGTCCTATTTTAACTTGTGTTCCATCATGACTTACAGCAATCATGCTTCTTGCAATTGCTGTACTATTTTCTTCAAATTTGTGGAACCCAGTCATTTGTGTGAGCGCATATAGTGCTAACACCTCTGGTGATTTTTTGAACAATTTGTTCATTTTTTCGGTAAGAGTTTTATTTGCTTTTTCTTTCTTTGTAAATGTTGGATCTTGTCCAGCAAATGCTCCGCGTGCCTTATACAAATTAGTCGGACCTCTTGCAGTTACTTCATTTCCAGCATATTCATTTGGATCGGAGATGAATGATATGAGATCTTCGACTTCTTTTACTACATATTTGGGCAATGATATTCCAAAGTTGTTGGCATTGTCTAGTGTCCATTGTAGACCAACTGTTGAATCTTGCCAGTTTCCTGATGATGCCTGTGACGCACCACATTTTACAGATGCAGTGTCTATAAGTTCATTGGTGTCTGCGCTGAAAATATGAACATCTGCCTTTGATGTCTTATTTGTCAATCCACCTTCTTCTGCTTTTTTGCTCAACTTCACATCTTCTAATTTACTTCCTACAACTTTAAAGTAAACTCGTTGACCATAGTGATTGACTAAAGCATTACCCATTCTCTGTGCAGATTCATGGAGTGACTTGTGGGGACTTTTGAGAATTGCCTTCATTACACCTTCATCTACTAATCCCATTTCAACTTGTTTCTTGAAGTCGATACCATTGGCAGCATTTGCAAACACTGCCATTGCTGGTTCTACTATTTTTGCATCATGTGATGTTGGTAAAGAACAATTCTTTGATTGTTTTCTTTTTGGTTCAATAGTTCCTTGTTCAAGATCCCATTCACCTGGTTCTTGTGGCATCATCTGCTTTTGCGCTGATTTTTGTTCCTTTGATGGACCTTTTTCTTTTTCTTTTTTCTCTGATTTTGCTTTTGGTTTTTCTGATTTTTTAGTTTTACCTTCTTTAGCACCACCAGCACCCTTGGCGACTTTACCAAATAGTGCAATTGATGTGTCTGTATTTGCGAATGCTTTGTCGTTTAAAAACTTTTGTACTGCACCTACTGTTGCATTTTTTGCATCTACTTTAATTTCGTGTACAGATTTATCATATGAATCTTTATCGATAATTTCAATTCTTCCCGTTTTATTGTTCTTGACAACCATTACCTTATTTTTGACATCGCCAGATTTGATTGCATTACTTTCACGGGATCTATGTGTTCGTTGATTATTTCTGTTTTGTGTTTTTCTTTTTAATTTCTCTTCTCCGGTCTTTGGTGCTCTCCTTGGAGTTTTTGCTTCACTTATATAATTGGAGAAAAAGTTATTTAATACTGGATTCATAGATTCCTTCAAATTCTTTTTACTGAGATTTTTTAATCTTTCTGATTCTCCCTTCATTACCTTTGGAAGAATTTTTCTTACCATAGTTGTTATCAACTTTGGATTTCTGTTTATTTGTTTGTCTATATTTGCTCTTGATGAGAGTGGAAGATTTTTCCAGTTTCCTTTGAATACTCTTTCGCGAAGAGCATTTCGAATTAAACTTACCGCTCTTTTCTTTAATTGAGGAAGATTCTTTCTTCTCTTCTCTCTCATTCTTCTTACTATTTTTCTTCTTGGTGCGGTTCTTCTTGCTGCTCTGCTGAGTTTTATTCTTGTCTTTACCGAAACTTCCTCTTGTAATTTGTTCTTTTTTCCAAAAGACTTTAAGTCTTTTTGCAAAGCTTTTCCTTGCTCAATGGTGACATGTGAAGGAAGCATAGACATAAAGGCATGAATACTGTCGTTTACTGCTGCTTCTCTCATTCTTGATCCAGAAACAAAAGGCAAGCGCATTTTGTTTGTTCTTGGATCAATCATGTGGGACTCTATACCAACTTCTCCTTGATCGGAATCTGCATCTCTTTCTATTGCGTGTACTTTAAAATTATCACGATGAATATTCGTCAGATCTAAAACTCTTCCTGTTTTTTTGCTTGTTGTTTTTTGTCCAAAATATTTTGTAAATTGATCTTCGTATTCCTGTGCTCTTGCACCACCAGCAACGACAGTTATTTTCTTATATCCCTTGTCATGTAATAATTGAAATACATCACCTGGAGTTTTAATATCCTCATGTTGGAACACATTGTCAGTACCAAGAATCACCCTCATCCACTTTTCTTTTACATCTGGAGGTAGTGGATTTTTTTCATCTCCATGTTTCTGAAATGTAAATACTGCATGATGAGCACCATGCTTATCTGCCAAATCTTTTACCGTCTGCACCATTGCATGATGACCAGATGTAGGTGGTTGAAATCGTCCCCAAGTAATAATAATATGATCTTTTTCCATATTGAATATTTATAACATAAAAAAACCCACCTTTCGGTGGGTTTTTAGTTATTCTTTGGTTATTTCTATAAAAGAATACCCTTTATGGTTCTGTCTTTTGCCAGAAATTACTTCGTAGAGACTGGATCTTGTTAAATTATTTTCTTTGCAAAATTCTTGTAAATTTTGAGTTTTTACAATATCACCATTTGGATTTTTAAATGACCAAGTCTTTGAGGGTTCGTTTTCTGAAACTGGTTCTTCTATAATTGATTGATTTAGTTCAATCATTTCCTCTTGCTTTGGTTTCCATTCCCAATATCTACCATTTTTTACAAACTCTCCACCATATTTTGCTACAAAGGTATTTCGAAAAAACACTGATTTTGCATCATCGTTGCACTTTATCCATGTAAAACTATTTCTTCTGTTAACATCATTAAATGATAATGCCATCGAAATTTACCTCTTTTTTATATGTATCAATAGATTTCTTTAGAGAATCTATATAGTTGATTACCTTTTCTTTGTAGACTTGTACAAACCCCTGCTCATTTGCAATCAAAATGACAATATGTGGAACTGATTCTCCAGTTCTTTCCTGCCATAGCAAAGAATACGCTGCTGCTTGGCAAAAGTAATTTTCTATATCTACCTTTTTCTTTGGATATGTACTTGCTTTAAAGTCAATTACCGACAACTCACCTTTGTATTCTGCGATACAATCTACTCTACCAGCAAGACCAGTTAGTTTACCCCACAACATTTGCTCACATGCACGAACATTATTAATGTTATCTACTTCCTTTTTTATTAGGTTGAATAGTTCATCATCATTGTTCATTATAATTTCTTCGTTTAATAGATAAGATTCTATCTTGGAATGAAGAGCAGTACCACGATCACAAACTCTTTGTGATTCTTTAGAATTCTTTTTTCTCCATTCGGCAAATTGTTTTTGTTTTTCGTATCCTACAACGGTGGTTACAGAAGGAAAAATACCTTCGGGTGTTGAATACACCCGAAGTCCGTTTATTTCTTTTTGTTCAATTTCTATTTCTGGAAACTGATATAGATTATGTTTAAAATTTCCAATCACAACCATATTGTAACATCTTTAATTTTTCAGTCAACTATCTTTTTTTGTTTCTAATTTGTTCTTTTCGCCAATTTCTTCTAATCTTTTCTTCAACAATTGACCACTTTGAGATTTTAGATAATGTGAGACATATTTTTTAACTTTAGAATAAAGTGGTGATTCTTTTTCTGAAGATGATACATTTTCTTCAGTTACTGGTCTGCGGAATAAAGTTGCCATGGAAACAGGTGTTCTATAGAAATGTGGAGTGGTAAATCTGTCATCAATATCTTGAGATCCTTTACCAATCGATTTTCCATAAGAACTAACTTGTCCGGGATCAAATTTACCAACTGGAAGTTGTGCTACATTTGCACTTGATGGAATTCCTTTGTATTCTGGAATCTCTGCTTCATTTTCTGGTTGAATTGCTCTTCTTGCTAATTCTGCTGCAATGACTGCTGGTGGACCATATCTTCCTGCTTTTTCTAAACCTGATCTAACAATTGATTTTGTTCCAGACACAGGAGATTGTGTTCCTATTGGTTCTCCCGATCTTGGAATTCTTTTAGCCCAAGGAACTTCCTTGACTGCAAGTTCTGTTGATTGTGTTCCTGCTTTTTGTGCAGATCTTCTTTTCATTAGTTGTGCTGCAATATCTGCCACACTTTCACCCGTTCTCAAAGTTGGACCCGCCTTTGATCCTTTTGCCATCATCCCTAGTCCAAGTTCAGCTGCCTTTGGGCCCAATCTTGTTGCTGCTGATGTCGCTGCAACTGGTTGTGCAACATCACCGACATATGGTATTGCTGCTGCTGCTCTCAAACCAGCAGATCCTAAATGCTGCATTCCTGTTCCATAATCACCAGAAGCAAAAGAACCAACTGCTCTTCCACCATATGTAGCTGCATTTGCTAAATCTATTCCGCTTGATCCTATTTCCAAGAATGGAGATGCTGGTAAACCAATTCCAGTTGCTGCTGTTCCCAATGCTCCTGCTGCGAGTCCAAGACTCGCAAGATCAGCAGCGTCTTGAGCAGATTGCAATTTTCCACCTGAAGATGGAAGTCTTTTCACAGTCTCATTTATTTTTTTATATGAGTTTTTAAGTTGACTTTCGTATATTTTTCTGAGCATGTTAGCCTTTCCAGTATCTTCCATTTCTACTTGTAGCGGTGTCTAGATTTTCGTGATATCTTTTAGCTAATCCCTTTTTCATTCTACCCATAAGTTCATTCCATCTTCCACCAGTTGCTTTGTTTGGTGTAAGTGTGGTATCAGAACCAATTGGTTGTGAAAAAGAATCATATGATCTTCTTACTTTCTTTTTATTGCACTTTGGACATTTTTTAGAAAGTGGATTATCTCTTTCCTCTATACTTAATAATTCGTCAAACGAGTGTTCACAACCATCACAAATAAATCCATATACTGGCATATTATTGACCCCTTTGTCTAATCATTCTTTCCATAAAACCTTGAATTGATTTTTGATTTGTTCTTGCGTAATTTTCTCTGGCATTTCCTGCAAATTTTTGACCAGATAATATTTCTCTTTTAAGACCAATTGTTCTTTCTCTTGATCTTTGTGTTGGAGAATAATTAGGATCTACTCTTCCAAATTCACCACTTCGAATTCGTTGTTTATCAGACATCGATCTTTCGAAAGATCTCTTTGGTCCAGATATAAATGGATCTTGTCCTCCTAATGGCATATTAATTCTCCTTAGTAGTATTTAGTTTATTTTTGATGTGAGATAATATTCGGGTAATTTTTGGATCTATTTTTTTCTTTACCATTGTATTTTTAAAATTATCAAATTTAGATCCAAGTCTACTTATCATGTCATCGGGGAATGGAATTCCATCTGAAAATTTGATAATATCCGGATCGTGTGATTTGATATGGTGATTAAGAGTTGGAATTAAAAGTCTATGAATGTTTATTTCTGGAAGAGATCCACTTAATTTTTCAAAAGAAAGCACACTAGTAGTCTCATGTCCATCACTTGTTGGTGAATATGTGTGCATAATTTCTATAACACCAGAAATATTGCCATCTCTAAAGTGATATACATGTCTTCCTGAATTTTTATATGTAGAACCATCAGGAATAAAATCATATCTCATAGGAAACTCAACATCTCCTCTTAAATATCCACGATGAATTACATCCCTTCTGGGAGATGAATCAATAACATAATGATCCGGAGTATTTCTTTTCCTGATTGATTCGTGTAGAGATTGAAATACTTCTTTATGCATATTAATTAACTTTTACTTTTTGACCGGGTTTGATTGTATTTGGATCTTTGATCTGTGGATTTGTTTTTATTATATCTTGCAAACTCTTACCATGTCTTTTTGCAATATCACTGAGTGTATCACCGGATTTTACTTCGTAGTCACCTGTTGGTTTTTGTGCAGCTGGTTCTGTCTTTGGTGCTTCTTGTTTTTTAGTTTGTGTTGGAAGTCCTTCCGACCACATCTTTCCTTCTTCTTCTCTTCTTTTTACAAGACCACCAAGAACTCTTCCTCCTGCTTTGTTGTATAGTTTTAATGCGTCTGGAACTTTATCCCATTCTTTTCTTTCGAGATGCCCAGAAATTGTTTCAAATCCTTTTGACTTATAGAAACCAGGTCCAACATTATAAGCAAAACTCATAATTGCTGCTTGTTTTCCAGCATCCATATTATCCCAGTCTGGAATCTTTTCAAGTTGTGGTGTCATTTTATTGAAAAACGCTTTTATTTGTTGTTCACCTTGTTCTGGTGTTATTGTATCACCAATTTTAATTGGTTTTCCAGTATCTGGGTATGTGTCAGTTGTTCCATAACCAACCACGACTCTTTGTTGACCCTTTACATCCTTATCGATTTCTGCCTTTGGTCTGAAACCTTCTTTCTCTTTCATCTGGTCAACCATTACCTGTGTTGCTTCTGGTTTTGGAGGTGCTGCCATCGCTGCTCCAGCAAGACCAAGTGCTGCAAGTGTTGCCAATTTTCTTTCTTCCAAATATGTTTTAAATGTTTTCATTTATGCCTCTTGAACCATTCTATTTGTCTTAGTCTTTTCATTGCTGCTTCTTTGCTTTTATACTTTCCAAGTTTCTTACCTTTTTTGCTGAGTATTGTATACTCATCTCCAGATTTACGAATAGTTTCAGATAAGATTTGCTTAAAGTCTTTCATATCTGTATTTATAAAAATTGGGGGGATCATACCCGTTGATCCCCCCCTAGTCCCATAAGGTAGCGAAAGCCCTGCGGCACTAGTGTTTTTTATAGATTGCTTTTATGAATTTTTCTGGGTGTGTGAAAAATAAAGCAGGATCTAATTTCCGCTTTCGTGACTCAAATTTAAGATATTCTAGAAAAGGTGGAGTGCGAATTAACTCTGCTGAATCTTCGGCATTCAGTATTGCTCTAAGGTTTCTGGCAAAGCACTTATCTTTTTTCATTCGCCCATCTTATATATAACCATGGAGGTTTATATGGAACTATTATTCTCAAGCACACTCGGAACTATTTTTTATACTCTGGTTGTATTTACAGCAGGAGCATTGGTAGGTGTTCCTTTATGGAATTGGGTAAACAAAAAATTACCATGGAATAATTAATTTTTATAAATAAACTTTACCATGGTCGAGGAATAAGGGAGAAGATTAGGGAGTCGAAAGACTCCCTTTTCTTTTTTTGTTGGGGAGGGGGTACTATCAACAAAAAATAAAAAAGGAGATGAGGGTTACTCATCTCCAATTTCATTTATTAATTTTTTGATTACTTCGTATTCGGATTCGCAATCACATCTGCGAACCGATTCAAGAAGAGACGACTTGCACTGCGCTTGTCGAGCGAGTTCATGAACGCATTGCGAATCTTGATGAGACTTGCAGATGTATCGACAT
>Ga0315909_10001697_pt1 | contig 29412 bp, 29 predicted proteins | sample LakEriMetagenome_11_FD_203527 | JGI IMG/M metagenome (GOLD analysis project Ga0315909, IMG submission 203527) | Freshwater fungal communities from buoy surface, Lake Erie, Ohio, United States - Buoy 2 MA125 | ecosystem: Environmental > Aquatic > Freshwater > Lake | place: USA: Lake Erie, Ohio... | reverse complement strand
GGTTTTGATTACGCGGGGAATTCCGCAGCCGATGTGCCTGTCTGGCAGCGCGCGCGACGAGCGATTGTCGTGAATGCTTCTGCATCGGTACAGCAGCAGGCACGCGCTGTGGCTGACGTCGAGCACGTGTTTGCTGCCAATACCGTTGGGCTTGCAGAAATTGGCCGGGTTTTGCGGCTGCATCAGTGGACGAAAAATCTGCTGCTCCTCATCACTCCCATGGCCGCGCATATCGTGCCCGATGGGGGTATGGCCAGCTCTTTGATACTGGCCTTTCTGGCATTCTGTTTTTGTGCATCGGCGGTGTACGTCGCGAACGACCTGTTCGACCTCGACAGTGATCGTCATCATCCCAGAAAAAAATTCCGACCGTTTGCTTCAGGCCGCGTGGGCGTCCATCTGGGGGTGTTGCTTATTCCAGTCCTGCTCTTACTGGCACTCTTGCTGGCACTTCAGGTAGGCCCGAATTTCACTGCATGGCTGGCGTTTTATTTTGTGCTGACGTGTGCTTACTCCTGGGGACTCAAGCGTCTGATTATTGCGGACTGTCTTGTGTTGGCCATGCTGTACTCAGTACGCATCATTGCCGGCGCGGCAGCTGCGGGTATTCCGATGTCGTTCTGGCTGCTCGCCTTTTCGGTTTTCCTTTTTCTTTCGCTGGCTTTCGTCAAACGCTATGCCGAACTTATTGTGCAGGCACAGATGGGTCGCGAGAAAGCGCATGGCCGAGGCTACCTCACCACCGATGCATCCCTTGTGCAAACCCTCGGCATGTCTGCAGGCTATGCCGCAGTGCTGGTGCTGGCGTTCTATCTCAATAGCGATGCAGTGGTGAAGCTTTATCGCTCACCGGAATTCATGTGGGCGTCGGTGCCTGTGATGCTTTTCTGGATCAGCTGGGTGTGGATGAAAGCGCATCGCGGACAAATGCACGACGATCCGCTGATTTTTGCGCTCAGAGACAGGGCCAGTCTGATCGCCGGTCTCGCCTTTACTGCGGTACTGGCCATAGGCTCAAGAGGCTGGCAGTGGTGAAGGTACATTCCTGGGGGCGCCTGGGCGATGTTGACCATCAGATGATCCCGCTGTCCGACCGACATCGCATAGCACCGCAATTGCGGTGTGAAGCGGCTGGCCTCGCTTTTGGCATGGGCCGCAGCTATGGCGATGTCTGCCTCAATCCCGGTGGTGTGTCATGGAACACCACGACGCTCGACCGCTTCATCCGATTTGATGAAACAAGCGGTCAGCTGCAATGTGAAGCGGGCCTGTTACTGCGCGATGTACAGCGATTGATCATCCCGCGTGGCTGGATGTTGCCGGTAGTACCGGGCACGCAGCTAGCCACTGTGGGGGGTGCTGTGGCCAATGATGTGCACGGCAAGAACCATCATGTGGCGGGCAGCTTTGGTGATCACGTCACTGAGATCGTGCTCATGCGTACCGATGGCAGTCGTAGTGTGCTTCACCCGGGTCAGGCACGCTTTGCGGCTACCATCGGCGGTCTGGGTCTGACAGGGGTGATGACCGAGCTCACGCTGCAACTCAAACGTATACAGGGTCCCTGGCTGCATGTGGAAACACAGGCTTATCAAAATCTGGCGACATTTTTTGATCTGGCCGATGCCGCCGAAGCCGACTGGGAACACACGGTGTCATGGATTGATTGCGTTGCAGGCAGCGGCCGGGGTATTTTCATGCGGGCCAATCATGCGGAGGTACAAAAGGCAGCACCCAAGCCCAGTCGTCAGTGGCGCATGCCTTTCGTGCCGCCTGTCTCGCTCGTGAATACATTCACACTCAAGCCTTTCAATCAGTTGTATTACCAGCTGAAAAAAAAGCAGTCAACAGCATTGCAGTACTACGAAGATTTTTTTCATCCACTCGATCATCTGCTGGAGTGGAATCGCATGTATGGCCCTCGCGGATTTTTCCAGTATCAATGCGTATTGCCGCGCGCGCAGGGGCGCGAAGGTGTGCAGGCGATGCTGACCCACATTTCGCGTGCGGGAGAGGGTTCATTCCTGGCCGTCCTGAAAACCTTTGGCGAACGCCCATCGGTCGGCATGCTGAGCTTTGCTCAGCCTGGCGTCACGCTCGCCCTGGACTTTACCAATCAGGGTGAAAGAACACGGAAATTGCTTGCATCTCTTGATGACATTGTTCGTGATGCACGCGGCCGGCTGTATCCGGCCAAGGATGCGCGCATGCCACGAGAGCTGTTTGAGGCAGGTTATCCTCGCTTGCAGGAATTTTTATCGCATCGTGATCCCGGCATCAGCTCGGCGATGTCGCGACGATTAATGGGAAGCTGACATGGGCAGACAAAGAATCATCATCATCGGCGCGACATCAGCGATGGCACAGCACTGCGCTCGTCTTTGGACGCAGCAGCCAACTGATTTTGTGCTGGTGGGTCGTGATCATGATCGTCTCGAGGGTGTCGTCGCAGACTTGCGGGTACGCAGCCCGCAGTCATCTGCACAATCTGTCGTCATGGATTTTTCCGATCCCATTGCTATTGCCGCGCTGGCCATGCAGACGGCAGCTGAAGGTCATATCGATATCGTGCTGATCGCGCACGGCAATCTGCCGGTGCAGTCCGATTGTCAGCGAGATGTGACCCTGACTCGGCAGGCGCTGGAGATCAATGGCTTGTCGCCAGTACTATTTGCCGAAGCTTTCGCCGGCCAGATGGAGCAATCGGGTAGTGGCACGCTGGCGATCATCGGGTCTGTCGCTGGCGATCGTGGCCGCAAAACCAATTATGTGTATGGCGCTGCCAAGGGTCTGATTGATCGTTATGCTCAAGGATTGCAGCATCGCTTTGCTGGCACGCGCGTAAAAATCGTCCTGATCAAGCCGGGCCCGACGGCAACACCGATGACTGCGCATTTGCCGCCACGCGGGTTGGCTTCAGCCGAGGCCGTTGCCCATCGTATTGTGACGGCAGTGCTGGCGGGTCAGCCAGTCGTCTATGCGCCGGCACGCTGGTGGCTCATCATGATGATCATTCGTCATTTGCCACGCGTTGTTTTCAATCGTCTGAATATTTGAATGAATAACCAGAAAATCATTCTGCCGGGTGGCGCCGGTCTCGTTGGGCAGAATCTCGTCGCGCGTCTCAAGGCGAAGGGCTATACCAACATCGTCGTCCTAGACAAGCATGCGGCCAATGTCGAGGTGCTGCGTCGCATGCATCCTGAAGTGCTGACCGAGTGCGTGGATCTGTCCGAACCCGGAACCTGGCAGTCGCACTTTACGCAAGCAGGAACTGTTGTAATGCTGCAGGCGCAGATCGGAGGCATCGATTATGCAGAATTCGAGCGTAACAATCTTGCCTCCACCCGTCTGATACTTGATGCTATTCGTACCGGCCGGGTGGATCAACTGGTACACATCAGCTCATCCGTGGTCGAATCGGTGGCTGATGACTTTTACACTCAAACCAAAAAAGCGCAAGAGCGCATGGTACTCGATAGCGGTATCGCCTGTCCCGTACTGCGGCCTACACTGATGTTCGGCTGGTTCGATCGCAAGCACCTCGGTTGGCTGTCGCGGTTCATGCAGAAAGTGCCTGTTTTTCCTATTCCGGGCCATGGCCGGTATCTACGCCAACCGTTGTATGTGGGTGACTTCTGCAACATCATCATCAGCTGCATGGAGCACCGAATCACTGATGGTGTCTTTAATATTTCGGGACACGAGAAGGTGGATTACATCGATATCATTCGCGAGATCAAGCGTGCGACGCTAGCCAGTGCGGCCATTGTAAAAATTCCGTATGGTCTGTTTCATGGACTGTTGTGGCTGTGGGCCTTGTTTGACCGTAACCCGCCATTTACTACGCAGCAGCTGGCTGCGCTGGTCGCCAAAGATGAATTCGAAGTCATCGACTGGCCGGGCAAGTTTGGCGTGCGCTGTACGCCGTTTGCCGAAGCGATGGAAGAGACCTTCCGTCATCCTGTGTACAGCAAGGTTGTTTTGGAGTTTTGATCATGGGTGAACGTATTGCCGTGCTCGGTGCTGGCCCCATGGGGTTGGCTGTCGCCTATCAGCTGGCTCGTGATGGTCACGAGCCTGTGGTCTTCGAGGCAGATGATCGCGTGGGTGGCATGACTGCTTGCTTCGACTTTTCCGGTCTGGCGATCGAGCGTTATTACCATTTTCACTGCACCTCGGACACAGCCTTTCTGAAAGTGCTGGAGGAGCTCGACATCGCCCACCACATGCGCTGGGTTGAGACCAAAATGGGTTACTGGTATCAGGATCGCCTGCAGGCTTGGGGTAATCCGGTAGCGCTGCTGCGTTTTCGGGGACTCAGCCTGGTGGCCAAGGTCCGCTATGGTTTGCATGCCTTCCTGTCGACCCAACGTAATGACTGGCAGCCGCTGGACAAAGTCGAAGCGACTGGCTGGATTCGTCGCTGGGTGGGTGATGAGGCCTGGGAAGTGCTCTGGCGTCGCCTGTTCGATTACAAGTTCTATGAGCACACACCGAATCTCTCGGCTGCATGGATTTGGAGTCGCATACGTCGCATCGGTCGCTCGCGTTACAACCTCTTCCGGGAAAAACTCGGTTATCTCGAGGGTGGGTCCACCACGCTGCTCAATGCACTGCATGCGGATATCGAAAAAAATGGCGGCAGTATTCGACTCATTTCGCCCGTACAGCGTGTGATCATTGAGCAGGGACGTGTGCTGGGGGTCGAGACGGGGCGGGGTATCGAGTCATTTGACAAAGTCATTAGTACCGTACCACTTCCCTATGTGCCACGCCTGATGCCGGACTTGCCGGAGCCACTGCTGCAGCAATTCCAGTCGGTTAAAAATATTGCGGTTGTGTGCGTGATCGCTAAATTAAGGCAACCAGTCTCAGGAAATTTCTGGCTGAATGTGAACGATCCCGAGATGGATATACCTGGATTGGTTGAATACTCGAATCTCCGTCCGCTGGAACATTCGGTGGTGTATGTACCTTTCTACATGCCCGGGGAGCATCCGAAATTTGCCGAATCTGATCAGGCCTTTCTGGACAAGGTGCGTCGGTATCTGCAAAAAATCAATCCGGCGCTTACGGATGAAGATTTCATTGAACTGCGTGCCAGCCGCTATCGCCATGCGCAGCCGATTTGCGAGCCTGGTTACCTCGATCGTCTTCCGCCAGTAGCGCTCCCTGTAAATGGCTTGTGGGTGGCGGATACCTCGTATTACTACCCCGAGGATCGCGGTATCTCAGAGAGCATCGGTTTTGGTCGGCGCATGGCCCGTGAGGCAGTGAATTACGAGGCTGCAAAGTGATACAGCAGTTCATGTCGCGCCAGTTTTTGGCCTTCCTGATCACCGGGGGTCTGGCCGCTGCGGTGAATTTCGGTTCGCGTATTCTTTATAACCAGTGGGTAGCATTTTCATCGGCGGTCATTCTTGCGTATCTGACCGGCATGATCACTGCGTTTTTACTGGCACGAACTTTTGTATTCACTGATACCCGCCAATCCGTAAAGCGTAGTGCCACTTTGTTTGTGTTGGTGAATGCCGTTGCAGTCTTGCAGACCTGGGGTATCAGCATGCTGCTGGCCTACTATGTGTTGGGGTGGGTGGGCATCACCCGTTTTGTTCCTGAGATAGCGCATGCGGTTGGGGTGGTGGTGCCGGTATTTACCAGCTATCTCGGCCATAAGCGCTGGTCATTCAAATAAAGCCATATTGTTCGAGGAAGCGACAGCCGCGTAGTGGCAGGTAGGCCGGCACGCGATAATAAGTCTCAGCTATTTTTTTGAGTACTTGTTCGTAATAAGGTTCGAAATGAAAGCTGCGCCCCTCTACCATCCAGAAACTGGCACCGTCAAGTTTGAGTTCCCTTACCTCGACTTCGTCAAAAAAGGGTGCGAAATTTTCCGCCAGCAGGCGCTTGGCGCTAACAATGCGCAGCGTTCGGCCTTCATAGCTACGGAAATCAGTCACATTGTCGTCGAAGCGCGCATGAAAACTGCCAAGGCCAAACACAGGCACATACGTTTGTGAATGAAAGGCCAACAATGAAGCGCCACTGTATGACTGTGTCATCAATTCACCGTTGTCTGGCATGCCTTCCTTTAGCATTGCGATGAGCTTGGGCGCATCTCTATGCATCACGATATCCGGGTGAATCTTGAGAGATTTGAAATAATCCGAGGGCAGGTGCGCAATCAATGCCAACGCAAGAAGATGCGGCACCCCGAAACCTATTGCCCAGCGCTGGTGCTGTGCCAGCGTTGCTTCTGACAAATGCAGAGCAGCGAATATGAACACGAAGGGCAAGAAGGCCAGCACCCAGTGCAGACCTATGCTCTTATAAAATGACAGCAGCAGAAACAGAACGAATGGCACGATAAACAGGGATGTCAGACGCCAGTCATTACGCCAGTGTTTGATTTTTACGATTTGCCAGGTGGTCCATGGCGTAAGCAAATACATCATCATCACCACATAAATGGCGAGGTGCTTGAGCGTGAAATGAGCACCTTGATTTCGGTTGATCAGATTGAACAGGAAGTTATTCCAGCAGTGAGTGGTATTCCACGCGAGATTAAGAAGCATGAAAGGCAAGGCGCAGAGCGCGATCACCAGCAAGCGCCACCAGCCACCACGTCGCGGCAAAAAATAGACAGCGTAGGCAATTGCCAGCAAGCCTGCAAAATATTTGGAGAGCAGCGCCAACCCCAGCAGCACGCCACTGGCCGCGTACCATCGCAGCTCGTTAGCCAGATGGTCGGCCAGCTCGGCTCTGATTAGCGCATAGCCTGAGAAAAACAGAAAAAAAATCAGCGGCGTGTCGGTGGTGATCAGGTTCAGCGACCAGGTAAACGGCAGCGCCAGAAATAGACTGCCCAATATCCAGCGCTTGCCAACCACCGTAGGTGAGAGACGGTCGACCAGATCCATCATGCCCAGCGTGATCACAATCCACAGCAGAATCGCCGGTAGCCGTAACACCAGCAAATGCGAAGAAAACTGCTGCAATAGCCAGAGGATCCAGCCTGCCATTGGCGGATGATCGTAGTACCCGCCCCAGTCGAGATGCTTGCCCCATTGATAAAAATAGGCCTCATCACCGGTCAGCGGAATCGCCAGCGCCAGCCACAGCTTGATCAGGGTCGTGATCGCCAGCACGTGGAAGAACAGGCGGCGATGCGTATTTTTCGTGGAAACGTCCTGAGTCATTGGGTAGTGCCGGTGGGTTGAGCAGAGGGGCGAGCCAGCTGAAAGAACCGCGATTTTCCACCATTACCGGCAAAAATTTTCGTGTCGTGATAATTTAATTCCTGTCGCCCGACCAGCGCGCATTCAAATTAACTAATTTGCATCACAAAAAATACGTTATTAACGGCGTTTTAACAATCAAAACGTGGAGATTCCCATGACCACCTTCCGATCATTATTGTTTGTTTTCTCGCTGGTTTTTTGTGGGGCAATATCGGCCGCCTTGGCTGGCACCCTGGAGACGAATCCGGAGGCCAATCGTTCCGATCCTGATTTTGTCGCTGGCAAAAAAGCGATTGAGCGTAAGGACTGGAAAACCGCCATTGACCATTTCAAGGCAGCGAACAAGCGACTGGAAAACGCCGACTTGCACAGTCACCTCGGTTTCGCTTTCCGTAAATCAGGTGATCTTGACAGTGCGTTCACCCACTACAAAGTCGCACTCGGGATTGACCCCAATCATCGCGGTACACATGAGTATTTGGGCGAGGCTTACGTCAAAGCCGGCAATCTTGACAAGGCACGACAGCATTTGGCCAGATTAGAGGAAATTTGCGGCAAGGATTGCGAGGAGTATCTGGATCTCGCTAGGGCCATTGCGTCGAATAGCAAGGCGAAATGATTCTCGCGCAAAACTGACAGACCGAATCGATGCGTGGATACCCTCTGGCAGGTCAGAATTAAAATTCCGACTTTACTTCAAGATGCCGTCTGAATCCGTTGAATAAATCAGATCAAGATCTCTGCTGAATTTACTTAGATAGCGAACAAATAAGCGCACCGGTATTCCGTTTCGGAATGGAAGTGTGTGTCGCTCGACAAGATGCTGCGCACCAGCATTACGTTCCAGTCGGAGTTTTACAAAGCTGTCGCGATTATTTTGTTTTTCGATGATCTCTTCAATCTGATCGTCGAACGCGATATCTTTGATAAAAATTTTTCCTTCGACCGAAATGGTTTTTTCTTCGTGGTCCAGGTAAATCCACACTTTATGTGCGAGCCCACGCTCTGCCATGATGGATTTTGATGGCATGATCTCTGCGCCAATTTGGTTTTTCTTTAAAAATTTATAAACGTTCTCAGAATCTATTTCGTCGGGGTAGAGAACGGACGCAGCAGTATCGTTGGTCTGGCTGCGCGTTTCATCAATCATCTCGAGGATTTCGTGCATGAGCTGAGGAATATGTTCCAAAGTAAATTTTTGTTCCCTCAGCACTCTCGTCATGATCTGGCTTATCTCACTGATCTGGCTGTCGGGTAGCTGGATGTCCGGGGAGGCGCTTGATGCCGCAGGCCTACGATAGTCAAGTTGAGTCTTAGGGGTGAGGTAGCTACTGAATTTTTTCATGTCCTGCAGGATGGCGCTTTTTTTCGCGAGAAAAAAATAGTGTTTGACCAGATCGCTCTCGCAAACACCATCGTAGAAAGCATTCAGCAAGTCTTCGAATTCTGGCTTTCTGACATAGGAGCTGAGGAGTACGGTGGATGCCATTTGGATAACTTTTTGTAAGAATCAACTTACATGGTAATACGTGTGGAAGGCGCCCGAAAGATCACTGTCACCTTATTTTGGTGGATGACCGAAAATTCGAGTTGACCACTGCTGGCAATTGCAATTTCCCGGCACAAGCTCAGGCCCAGTCCAGTACCGTCGATTTTCCTGCTGTGCGCGGTGTCTCCTCGATAAAATCGTTCGAACGCCGTATCGGAAAAATTGTCGGGCAAAGGAAAGCAGGGATTGCTGAAGGTGATCTCGATCATACTGCCCTTAATGCCTGCGGATATATCCATCCACCCTTGTGGAAGATTGTATTTCATCGCATTGGAAAAAAGATTGTTCAGCATTTGACGAAATAACGCAGGATCAGTTTCCAAAAATAAATTTTTTTCTATACTCCCCCGCAATTCGATATCAGAATCAATCAAGGAAAAATCCGATCGGATCTCGTTCAGCATATCGCTTACATTACATTTTTGGATATTTAGTTGCAAATGCCCAGCATCGGCCTGCGCCAGCAGCAGTAGCTTTTGCGTTATTGATCCCAGCCGCTCGATTTCGTCTGCGACCAGACGTAATTGAATTTTAAGCTCTGTATCTAACTTGGTATGGTTAATGATACGTTCAACATAGCCTTGCATGATAGTCAGCGGCGTTCTCAGCTCATGCGCAGCATCACTTGAGAAACGAGATGCTTGCAAAAAACCTCGCTCCAGGCGCTCCAGCAGTGCATTAAAAACAGAAATCAACTCTAAAAACTCTTTATCCTCAGTACCGGATGGAATTCTTTTGCTGAGCTCTCGGGTATTCACACTGCGCAGCGTTGTTTGGATTCGACGGATCGGCTGGACAACAGCGTGGGTGATTAAAACTGCAGCGATAAGCGCTAATATCAGGGGAAATGGATAAATTCTTTTTAGAGCTCGGGTTCTGAAGCTGAGAAAGTCTTCCATTTTTTGGTCAATAACCGTGATATTGACCATGGTCAGGATAACGCCGTCATGGGCGATCATCCGTGTGGTTAACCATTGCTCCTGCTGAAATCCGACCAAGGCAGTCGCCAGCAAAGGGAAGTGAATCGTCAAAGGAAGATCCTCAATAAAATGAGCCGCTTCCGTGCGGGGTAAAAAAATTTGATTGCCGTGCCCTGATGACTGCTCTTCAAATGGTACAAGAAATACCTGAACATTTTTTTCATCAGTGATTTCAAGTGCTGAAAGAATTTCTTTTTTTAACTCATTATCTGTTTTCCCCAAAACTACTTCATCATTCCACCGATTATTTACTTTGGAAATTTTCTCTACGTAAATATTGGTGAGTTCAGTTTTGCCAAAGGAAGTAATCAAGTATAAGTTGACGAGGTATAGCGTAATGATGCTACCGGTGAACATCAGAAAAACTTTCAAGCGCAATGATCGAAAAATTCTAGTCATTACGGAATCCCTTGAAACGATAGCCAACACCACGAATAGCCTCGATGGGTAGTTCCTCGGCAGAGGCATTACTGGGATCGGTCAGTTTTTTTCTGATGCGCTGAATACAGACATCAACGACGTTGGTTTTTGTATCGAAATCCACTCCCCAGACATGTTTGAGGATTTGCGCACGAGAGAAGATATTTCCTGGGCTCTGGATAAGATATTCGACGAGACGGAACTCTCTGGGACTCAGCGCTGCCTGATAGCCATTCCAGATGGCATGTCGGTGTATCAGATTCAACTGGAATGTGCCTTGATTAATGACCGAGCGAATTTTTCCGGTGTTTTTTGCGACCAGAGTTTTTAATCTGATAATAAGCTCTTCGATATAAAAGGGCTTGGGAAGGTAATCGTCCGCACCCGCCGCAAAGCCAGATAATCGGTCTTGCAGATCGGATTTTGCAGTGAGCAGGACTACGGGCGTTGTACTGCCGGTTTGACGAAGCGTGCGGAGGAGATCAAGGCCATCAATGCCTGTCAACATCAGATCCAGCACGATGGCATCGAATTCGGTCCTGAGTGCTGCCGCTAAACCCTCTCGGCCATCAGCCCGGTATTCCGTCGAGAATCCCGCTAATTGAAAACCTGACAAAATAAAGTCAGCTATTTTTTCTTCGTCTTCAACCAGCAAAATTTTCATGTGATGTCAGGTTGAGACCTCTTCCGAACCGTTGAGCGATCTTGTCCGTACCGCTTGGACCAAGCCTGCCCCATAATTTTGGCTCATGAATGAAAATAAATTTTCTAGCAGTTCGTAGTTTGCGACAAATACCTTGCCGGCGGCCTCACTGCGATACTTCACAATGTCGGTGCTTGTCATGTAATCGAGATTAATGCCCACGCTGGACTGGGACAGGTTGGTGCGATCGGCCAATTGCATTTGGCTAAGTCCCGCCTCCCCAATCGAGACGAGTGCATTCATGATGAGTAAGCGCTCTTCAAACGAAAGTGAGCCCATGAGTCTGGCGAGTTGGCGAGTTTCCACTGAATTTACCTGCCTGAGATCAAAAATCTATTTTTACCGACGGAGTCAGCGAATGAACTCTCGCTTCTCGGCGAATTATTCCAGCTACGTAATGCAGCGACCAGGAACTCTTTAATTCAGAGGCGACGTTCTCAGCCACACGAGTCTTCTTTGTGATTGGTGTTCCGCTACCCTACAGAGTCTTATAAATCACAGTTCCCAACAAGTAGCCAGCTGCTCAATGACACATGTGTAATTATAAAAATGAAAAAAATGTTGAAAGGCTTCTGGTTCTTAAAGACCCTGCACCCTCGCAACAGGCACCCACCCAAATCAGGCATGACAGGTTTTGGTTTCCTTTCCCAATTTCGGGAAGTAGATTAACCAGAATTGGGGCGGATAGCCAAGAAAATCAGCAGAAATTTTTTTGGGTGTACAAAGCGCATAAATCCTCTCAAATCATCAGACAATATCAGCCAAACTTGCGAATTTGCGGTCTTCGTAACACCGCCCGATTGGGGTGCTGGTATTTGCATCTATGTGGATCTGGCTGACAGTCATCATTCCCTCGCAGTTCCACTGACGCTATCTTGTCAGTATCCGATATCAGTCGAACTATTTTTCCATTGACATATATTGATCCTGGAAAACAAGCTCATGCATAACGTTTGGCCGAATCAACAGGTTCATGTTTCCGAGCGCTCTCATTCCTGTTCTGCTCGTACTCCTTGCTAGATCGCTGGTCAAGGTTCTGCTACCGTCACTCTGTTGAAAAGAATTCAAAATGCCGGTATGTCGAACATCCTCACAAGAAATTTCTATCGTCCGTTTGCCAGCAACGATACGTTTTTCGCTGAGGAGACGCTGAACGAATGCATGTTTTAGGGTGGGCAAGCGTCGCTGTGCGACGAGGTGACAAGCAAACACAAGGGTTCGATGACGTTGACCTGCCCACAAAAGTTTCTGGGTTCGCTGAATGAGCGCTTCCCTAGCTTGGTTCAATGATTCACTAATCGAAGCCGCGCACGAGAAACTCGAGATCAACGAACAAGAAAGTGCAGAGTTATTCGGTATGGTGATCTCGAGGTCGCAGTGAGATGCGAATCCGTCGCTGAATCGAAGATCACCGAATCGGAGCGCTTACTGATTTTTAGTCCTCGACGGTTCTGGGAACTCTTGTTCCCTCATGCTGAGATAGCAAGATTTCCATCGAGAAGATTGACTGTTGTAATTGCCTTGACACCAATGAGATGCACCACAATATCTCCAGCAGTCACTCCGGCTACCCCATCGGAGATGAACAAGTAGTAGTTTCCCTTGTTTGCTACTTTGAACAAGGCGAATTCTCCATGGGAGTCCATATCAGCCGACATTCTCCCAGCAACGTCAGAGATGGCGTCAGCGAGCGTCAACCCAGAGTGGGTAAGGAAGGAGGCGACGCCAGTTGACGGATTGATCGAGGCTTGATCGTTCGTCGCTGCCGTGACACTTCCACCCACTGTCAGCGAACTGGAGAAATCAATCAGGTCACCTGACGTGCCCTTGGTAAAATCCGCAATGACGTCAAAGCCCTTGGATTGACCGCCGTCCCCAGAAGCAAATCTGAAACTATCTTTACCTTTGCCACCCCTCAGAAGATCAGCACCACCACCTCCGGATAAAGTGTCGTCGCCCGCTCCACCAGACAACGTGTCATCCCCAGCGCCTCCTGAAAGCGTATCAGGCAAGAATGAGCCTGTAAGAGAAGCCGCAGAGGCCGCATTTCGCAGCTCAAAACCTTGAGAGCCTGATTTGACAGCCGACAAATCCACTGTTTTCCCGATGGAAGACAGAACAATTCGTCCGGAGTTGCTGGTTGCCGATGTCGCCTTCCATGAGGAGGTAACATTGGCACTCACAATGGCGGTCGATCCCAAACGCAAGTTGTCTTGACCGCCGTCTCCCAGATCGCTGATGTAGACTGAGCCGGCGTGAATACTGAAATAATCCGCGCCCGCACCACCCGTGATCGTATGAGATCCTTCCGTGATTTCAATCTTATCTTTCCCTGACAAGCCTAAAATTATCTCAGCGCCGACACCTGCGATGATTTGATCCGCTTTGGCTGAACCGGATCGCAGCAAAATCTCTTTGTCATCAAAGGCAAGCTTTTCTACAGACCTGAGCGTGTCAGTCCCCTCGGTGGGTGGTTGGGGGTAGATCGCAACGATAGGCCCTGCAAAGGAGATTTCAAAAACCCTGGTATCTCTGGGCGTAATTACGTAGTCTGCACTTTGTCCGTTGTAGACCGCAGTGTCCTCTCCGTCGCCACCATCGATGGTGTCTGCGCGAAGACCACCTTCGATCCGATCGTCTCCATCCAGTCCTAAGATCTGTTCCGGAAATTCGGTGCCGACAAGCACATCATTACCCACGGTGCCACGGATCGTTGGTCCATCGAGTATTTCAAAATCTACAGAAATGAGGTAATCCGTTTTCGCCCCTGTCTGGTTTAACCACAGTGCAATATCCGAGGTAATCAGGTTGGAGACGCCCGCCAAAAGATTCTGATCGAGATCTTGAGATCCAAAATGTCTTCCCACCAGCATCAGAGATGTATTCTGACCCGCAGTGAACTTCTCGCCTTTTTGTACAGCAAAGAACGCGATGTTATCCAGTGACTGATAACTTCTTAGCGAAAGTTCCTTTAGACGCCAACCCGATGCAACCGGAATATGGAAATAATCTGGATCAGTTGACGAGATTGACCCAGACAGATAGAAAGCCTGTGTCTGCGCAGGGATGGACGTCGGTGCTAGGGGATCGTTTGATCCATCGTCGGTATAGGGGGGAATCATGTGAATATTTTTCTTTGGAGAGCCACTCAAAGACCTTGCTTGAAAAACCCGTCATCATCAGCCATCTCAGTAATGCCAGATAGCTTGATTTTCATCTCAGGTAATTTATCCGAATCAAAATTCCCGTATACCCAGCCATCGGTACCATCGGTGACAAATATGACTGAACCTTTTTTCCAGGTTTGCAGCGTCTCTGATGGTCGCAATCTCAGCTTATAGGCAAGCGCCAAGGATCCGATATCAATTTCATCCACGCCTTTTTCAAAGTCAGTGATTGTTTTCTCAAAGACGGTGTTTCCTTTGGAAAGCTCCGGCACACCAAAAAACTTGAAACTATCTTCGCCGCTGCCGCCTGTTAACGTGTCATTTCCAGGACCACAAAAAAACTTATCGTCGCCTGCCCCTCCGTCGAGCAAATCATCCCCAGCGCAGCCATCAATCTGATCACTTTGCGAGGTTCCTCTCGTAATGTCATTTCCTGATGTGCCTGGGATTAAATATTGTGAATAATCAATATTCGTATCAAGGCAAACAATTTCTGTACTCCAGGGCGTCATAAGCGTTACGTAATCCAGACTATTTTCACCATAAACGCCTTCGATCAGAAGAGATGTCTTTAATTTTCCATTTTTTACATCTTTGAATTGTAATGAAAGATCATTTCCAACTTTTTCTGATTCTGAATATACCGTCGCGAAGCTGGATTTTTTTATCAAAGATAAATCGAGCATGACATTGTCATCATCGCTAAAATTTCGCAACACGTAGGCGCCTGAGAGTATTTTTGGAGCTAGTGAAAAATCGTCTTCCTTTTCGAGTTTTCCGGTATGAATTTTTGGCTTCACGGATATGTCCTCATTCGAGTTCACGAGTGATTGAATGCACACGTTGATCGTTCCATCGCCAGATTATGCAGTATGGCGGCTTGAGATTCGTGGGTGAGACGTTATGAAAATTTAGTTGTGCTTTGAGTCACGCAGCCCACCCCACTGGCATGGTCTCCTGTCTGATAAGACTGAAGGGGTCGTTCCCGTTGGGGTACGGTGTGTGTTTCGACGCGTTGGCGCCACGCTGTGCTGGCTTGAAGGCCGTTGTTTTACCCTTGGTGATGCCCGTCTGCGCATCAAAGGCCAGCTCACTGATGGCCTTACACCTTCCAATGCCCTGACTTCCCGCCTTGTTTCTCCATCACGCGGACATCCGTCATCACCATGCCGCGATCAACGGCTTTGCACATGTCGTAAATGGTGAGTAGTCCTACTTGAACGGCGGTTAACGCCTCCATTTCCACACCGGTTTTACCGTAGGTTTCCACTTGCGCATTGCACATGACGCTGGCGTCTGCTTCTTCAATCGTGAACTCGACCGCCACGCGGGTCAGCGCAAGCGGATGACATAAAGGAATCAGATCGCTGGTTCGCTTGGCCGCCATGATGGCAGCGATGCGTGCGATACCGAGCACATCGCCTTTTTTTGCAGTACCTGCCGTTATGATGGCAAGCGTCTGCGGTTTCATCCGGATGACGCCGCTGGCGATAGCCACGCGGTGGGTTTCATTTTTTGCACCGACGTCGACCATGTGCGCCTGACCAGTGGCGTCGAAGTGGGTGAGGCCACCGTTGTCATTAGCGGGATTCGGTGTATTTTTGGCTGAGCTCATGCTTAAAATGTATTTGAAGAAAGGTGCTGCGACCGAAAATCGGTTACAGGTATCATAGCACCATGAAACTTAGCCCTCGTCCTCGTCGTGTCATGCCTGTGTTGAGCCTCGTGGCGGCCGCTGTGCTTGCATTTTCCGCGCCAGCGCTGTTGACACCGTCGGTTTTGCAGGCGCAGGCATTGCCCAATCTGGGCGGAACCGATGGCGAGGAGCTGTCGCCCCTCATGGAGCGCCGGCTTGGTGAGCAGGTAATGAACAACATTCGCCGCGACCGCGACTACGTCGGCGATCCCATCGTTTTGGATTATCTGAACCAGGCGGGCGGTGTCTTGCTCTCGTCGAGTCCGGAGGCGCGAGGTGATGCCGGTTACGACTTCATGTTTTTTGCCGTGCGCGACCCCTCATTGAATGCGTTTGCGCTTCCTGGCGGTTTCATTGGTGTGCACACCGGGCTCATTCTGGCCTCGCAATCCGAATCCGAGCTGGCCTCGGTGCTGGCGCACGAGATTGGCCATGTCTCACAGCGACACATTGCGCGCATGATCGGGAATCAGCGCCAGGATGCTTTGTTACCGCTCGCGGGTTTGCTGCTGGCAGTGCTGGCGGCTCGCACCAGTCCTGATCTGTCCGCGGCAGCGATGATGGGCGGCACCGGCTTGGCAGCGCAAAGGCAATTGAGCTTTGGCAGAGATGCCGAACGCGAGGCTGACCGCATTGGTTTGAATCTTTTGCGGGGTTCTGGTTTCGAGGTCAATGGCATGGTGGCCTTTTTTGGGCGACTCGAAGCGGCCGGTCGCAGCCGTAGCAGCTCCGCGCCCTCGTATTTGCGCACTCACCCGTTGACGACCGAGCGTATCGCTGACATTGAGGCTCGCATTCGCAACATGCCTTACAGACAGCGTGTTGATAGTCTCGAGTTTTCTCTGGTGAAGGCGCGTGCACGTGTTTTGCAGGACGACACCGTGCAGGGATGGCGTGACGCGAAGGTATTTTTTACCGAGCAGCTGCAGCAGGGCGTGAGGGCACAGGTGATGGGTGCGCATTACGGTTTGGCCATGATTGCTTTGCGTCAAAAAGATGCAGCACGCGCAGGCACACTGCTTGAGGCCCTGCATGCTGATGTGGCACGCGAGACATTGATGCCGTCATCGCCTGCCCTCGTGAGCATGGATATTGAATACAGCCTGGTCACTGGCAAAGCAGAGCAGGCGCTGGCACTGGCGACTGAGGGGCGCAATCGATTTCCGTTGTCCCGCGCGCTGGCCATGCAGTATGCAGAAAGTCTGCTTGCAGCGGGCAAGAAAGAAGCCGCTGCAGCGTTTCTTCGCGATCAGTCACAGTTGTATCGTCAGGACGCTGGTGTGCAGCGCGCGCTCGCGCGAGTGTACGCGGAGCAGGGCAAGCAGGCTTTGCAGCACCTGGCGCTTGCGGAGTTTTATTTTCTGTCCGGTGCTTTGCCCTCTGCGTTGGAGCAACTCCGGATTGCACGTACCTCACCGGATGCATCGTTTTATGATCAGGCGATCATTGATGCACGCGAGCGTGAATTGCAGGCGGCTTGGCAGGAAATGATGGCGCAGACAAAGAAGCGGTGAGTGCGAGGCTGGATTACTTATCTCGCAGGGCGCGTACGCTGTCGTTACACATCAGCATCCCAAATCACGCTCTTCCACTAGATTTTTTCAGGTCTTTTGATAAAACCAAAACTCGCCGCCAGCCTATCGCTCCTCACCCAACGCACTGGCCTATCCCCCTCCAGCGTGCTCAGACTGAGATCATCAGTCGGCAACGCAAGCCACTGCATCAGCTGTTCGTCATCGACGACCTTGCCTTGTATCTTCAAGAGCGGCAGGCATTGCGCCAGATCGCGGTTATCAAGCATCGCGATTTGTTGGCTATTGCTGAATACCAGCTCACCTTTTTCAGTCAGACAGACCTGATCAATATCCGACATCACGTCGCCATCGTGCAGAACAAACTGATGCGCGGGGTCGGTTCGCGCGATGAAAGGTGTTGTTTCAAGGTCTACATAGACGCGCTGAGGGCCATTTTGAAAAAACCACGCACCGCGCTCGTCGTGCGTGTAGTTACGATGAATGAAGGCGAGTAGCGCAGTGTGACGAATGATGTCACCCGGGCTGTTGGTGTACTGTGCCGCCTCATCGCGCATGCGGAATGCGCCGCGTGCATCCAGTGCCAGCCATCCATAACAATGTGGCACTGACGGCCATTTCGCTAACGCTTGTCTGACAATCTCATCCATCTTTGATCAGCGGGCATACAGCGGGGTGTCTGTTTCGCCGGGCTGCAGCAAGACTTGATCCGATAGAAACCGTACCAGACGCCTGGGCAGCCAGTTAAGGGAGCCCGGTGGATAACCGCTCGCAAACCCCACATGCCCTCCCTTTGCCGGATATTCCAGAATGACCGATGAAGACGCCTTGCGCGGCAGATGTCGCGCTGGCAGAAAAGGATCATTGCGGGCATTCATCACCAGCGTAGGTACGGTGATACTGTCAAGAACATGCTTCGCACTGGCTCTGTCCCAATAATCATTCGTATCGCGATAGCCATGCAGCGGTGCTGTGACGACATTATCGAACTCGTACAGATCGCGCGATGCCAACATGCGTTCTTGATCAAAGAGTTTGGGGAATTGCTCGAGCTTTTGCAGGCACTTGGGTTTAAGGGTTTCAAGAAATGCGCGTGTATAAATCATGTTCACGCCACGCGAGAGTGCAGCACCGCCGGCGGCGAGATCGAGTGGCGCTGACACCGCGCACGCCGCATCCACAAACCCCGTGTCTTCGGCGAACTCACCCAGCCAGCGCAACAGGGCGTTACCCCCGAGCGAAATACCCACTGCGAAAAAATCGGATGCATTGCGCACTTGAGGATGCCCTGCCATGCGGCGCAAAATCCAGTCAATTTCAGCAGCATCACCGGAGTGATAAAAACGTGGTGCGCGATTGAGTTCGCCGGAGCAGCCGCGAAAATGGGGTACGGCACCCGACCAGCCGAGAGATTCGATGTAATGCAGGATAGCGCGCGCATAGTGACTTGATGAAGAACCCTCGAGTCCGTGAAAGAGGGTAATGAAAGGTTTGCCCGGCAATCCCTCGACAAAATCGACATCGATGAAATCACCATCGGTGCTGTCCCAGCGTTCGCGGTGCAGCGTGACTTCAGGCGGGCTGATGCATTTGGCCGGATAGATAGTTTGAAGATGCCCGCCCGGCAGCCAGAAGGGTGCGCGATAATCCATTAGTGCAGCACGCCCGAGCCACTGGCTTGCTCATCTGCGGGCGCACCGGGCGCGATTGACGCGTGGTGCACCACCATGCGCCAGCCTTGCGGTGTTTTAAGATAAACATTGGTAGCAACGATGTGGGCTTGTTGCCAGTCGGGGTCATCCGGTGTTTTTACTTCTTCGATGAGGCTGTGAACGGCGCTACTTATATTCTGGCTGATGTGCAGATGACGAGGACGGATATGCACCGGGCCACGCTCGAAAATCATTTCCCATGATTCGCGGATCGCCGCATGACCCTGAAGGCGGGGTGCGCCGGGATGCACGCAGCTGATTTCATCATCATCAGCCCACACCGCCATCAGACTCTCCAGATCTGCGCGCGCAATGGCATCGTAGAACGCGTGTTCTACATCGTCGGCAGTGGCGAAAATTCGAATCGTACTGGGCATGGGCGTATCGTTTTTGTAGGCTGGACATCATGGCCACCCCTGCCATGTCTGTCAGGTCTCGTCCGTGTCAGTGTCCGTGAGCGTGAGCGCCGGGCTTGAGCTGATACTGGGTGCTGCAATAAGGACATTTCGCGCGACCCTGGTCGTTGAAATCCAAAAATACGCGCGGGTGAGAGGACCAGACCGGCATGGCCTTGTTAGGGCAATAGGCCGGCAGATCCGGACTGTCAAGTTCTACAACGGAAGATGACTGTGTCATTCGTCAATCCTTAGCTCAGACAGGTGTCAGCCAGTGCTTGTATTGTGCCGACTTGCCGCCCACGACCTCAAAGAACAACGATTGCAGTTTTTCAGTGACGGGGCCACGGCTGCCGGCACCAATCATACGATTATCGAGCTCGCGAATGGGCGTGACTTCAGCGGCGGTGCCTGTGAAAAAGGCTTCATCGGCACAATAAATCTCATCACGCGTAATGCGCTTTTCGATTATTTCGATACCCAGATCGCGTGCCATGGTGAGCACGGAATCACGCGTAATGCCGTCGAGGCAGCTCGCCAGATCAGGCGTATAAATCTTGCCGGCTTTGACGATAAAGACATTCTCGCCTGCGCCTTCGGACACGTAGCCTTCGGTATCCAGCAGCAGCGCTTCATCGTAACCCTCGGCCGTGACTTCCTGATTCGCGAGAATGGAATTGATGTAGTAGCCACTGGCTTTGGCGCGCACCATGGATACGTTCACATGGTGACGTGTAAATGAGGAGGTTTTGACGCGTATGCCTTTGGCCAGACCCTCTTCGCCCAGATAAGCACCCCAGGGCCAGGCAGCAACCGACACATGAATCGTATTGCCGCGTGCCGAGACCCCCATTTTTTCCGAGCCTATCCATGCCAGTGGGCGGATGTAGCAGGACTCGAGCTGGTTGGCACGCACCACATCGCGCTGCGCTGCCATCAGGGTTTCCATGTCATAGGGCAGCTGCATCTGGAAGATTTTCGCGGAATTGAACAAGCGCTGTGTATGTTCCTTCAAACGAAAAATGGCGGTGCCATCGACGGTTTTGTAGGCGCGCACACCTTCAAAAATCGCCATGCCATAGTGCAGGCTGTGGGTCAGCATATGTAAAGTGGCGTCACGCCACTCGATCATATGGCCGTCTTTCCAGATCTTGCCGTCGCGGTCAGCCATGGACATGAGACATTCTCCCGTCAATTTTGCAAAACCCTGATTTTAACGGATTCAGCGCCTGTCTCGTTGGGTCGATTCCAGCTTGTCACAGAAGCGCCGATGGAACAAAACCAGAATTTCATCACTGAGAAAAGGGCGTCAAACCCATGATCTACGATAGCCCAGCGTAACGCAGCGGCACTGGTTGACCATCGAAGGTGGATTTATCCAGCGCGTAACTCGTTAAAATAGCGGATTGCCCGTTGGCTACGGGTGCTGAATTTTTGGTCATCGTTCATGAATCTCATCCCAAGTGAAGCAGCAGAGCGCGAACGCGCCGCATTCTGGGACGGGGTGCGCGTCAGTACACAAACGATGCCGGGCCTCTTTGCATGGGGTACGGTCACAGGCATGGCGATGGTGCAAGCGGGTCTGACGATCTGGCAAGCTTTGCTCATGACCATCACCGTGTACGCCGGATCGGCGCAGCTCGCGGTCTTGCCGCTGATTGCGGCTGGCGCACCGCTGGGCGTGATTGTCTTTACGGGTTTCATGGTCAACTTGCGCTTCGTGATTTTCAGCGCAGTGATTGGCCCGCATTTCGCCCACTTACCCTGGTATCAACGGATTTGGTACGGCTATTTCAATGTGGACGTGATCATGGCTTTTTTCCCTCAGCGTTATCCCGCGCACACGCTGGGCAAAACCACCGGCAAGGTCGCGTATTTCAAGGGCCTCGCAATCCCCAATTGGAGTGCATGGCAGGCTGGTTCGGTGGCTGGCATCCTGCTGGCAAGCCAGATTCCCGCCAGCTGGGGGATAGGTTTTGCGGGTACGGTTGCGCTGCTGGCGATCACCGTGCCCCTGGTTGCCAATCGGCCAACCTTGATTGGCGTGGTGGTGGCGAGCCTCGTGTCGGTCATGAGTGTCGGGCTCCCTTACCGACTGGGCTTGCTCGTGGCGATGGTGCTGGGTATTGCTGCGGCGGTGGCCGCCGACCGACTGATCACCCAGCGAGCCTCCGCGAGCAGACAGGACTCGTCGCATGAGTAACAACGAATTTCTGCTGTTGATCGTGCTCATGACCATCGGCACCGTGGTGGGGCGTGGATTTTTCTTCTTGTTTGCGCAGTCGGTGCGCCTGCCCGACTGGCTGCAGCATGCGCTCAGTTTTGTGCCAGCTGTGGCGCTGGCCGCCATTCTGGCGCCCGACCTCCTGCTATTGGGCGGCGTCCTGGTCGAGCCCTGGAAAAACGTCCGCCTCCTGGCGGGCATTGCTGCAGTACTGTTCTTCCTCAAGACCCGCCATTTGTTAGGGACGCTGGTCTTCGGCATGGTCTGTTTTACGCTGCTTCGCCTGTTGAGCTGAGCGGGGCTGGCTTGCACCGTAATGCCGGTCTGGCAACGGTTTCTGCGCGTATGGCCTGCGGTAAAATAGCAGGCTTTTCCAAAGCGACTCCCACCAGAGCAATCCGACATGCGATTCAACCGACTCAGTGATCTCGTTGAGCAGGGCCAGCTACTTGGCAAACGCGTTTTTATCCGTGCCGATATGAATGTGCCTCAGGATGATGCCGGCCATATCACCGAAGACACTCGGATACGCGCATCTGTCCCCGCCATACAGGCGGCACTGAAGGCGGGCGCTGCCGTCATGGTGACCTCGCATCTCGGCCGCCCCACCGAAGGTGAGCTCAAAGAGGGGGATACACTGGCGCCTGTTGCCCAGCGTTTGTCCGAATTGCTCGGTAAGCCAGTCGCACTCAAACAGCACTGGGTGGATGGCGTATCGGTGGCACCCGGCGAAGTCGTCATGCTCGAGAACTGCCGAGTGAATATCGGCGAGAAAAAAAACAGCGATGAGCTCGCAAAAAAAATAGCCGCGCTGTGCGATGTCTATGTCAATGATGCCTTTGGTACTGCACACCGCGCAGAAGCCACCACGCATGGCATCGCAAAGTTTGCACCTCTGGCTTGCGCCGGCCCTTTGCTCGCGGCCGAGCTGGATGCGCTGGGCAAGGCGCTGAATCAACCCGCGAAGCCACTGGCCGCCATCGTTGCCGGATCCAAGGTATCGACCAAGCTCACTATTCTCAAATCGCTGGCTGCCAAAGTTGACCGACTGATTGTCGGTGGCGGTATCGCCAATACCTTCATGCTGGCGGCAGGTCTGCCGATAGGCAAATCGCTGGCAGAGCCCGATCTGGTCGGCGAGGCCAAAGCTATCATCGATATCATGGCCGCGCGCGGTGCGACCGTGCCGATTCCAACCGACGTGGTGTGCGCGAAAGAGTTTTCGCCGACCGCAGTGGCCACCGTCAAATCCGTCAATGATGTTGCAGCCGACGACATGATACTGGATATTGGGCCGAGGACCGCCGATGTCCTCGCAGCACAATTGCTGGATGCCGGTACCATCGTCTGGAATGGTCCGGTGGGTGTATTCGAATTTGACCAGTTCGGTTACGGCACGAAGACACTGGCGATGGCGATTGCGCATTCCAGAGGTTTTTCGATTGCGGGCGGTGGCGACACGCTGGCTGCGATTGCCAAATACGGTATTGCCGACAAGGTCGGTTATATCTCTACCGGCGGCGGGGCTTTCCTCGAATTCCTCGAGGGTAAGGTACTCCCGGCTGTCGAGATACTCCAGCAGCGCACACAATAAAGACCCTCTGATGAAAACTCGCGCTACCAAGATCGTTGCCACTATCGGCCCGGCATCCAATACGCCGGATATCCTCAAGCGCATGATCGAAGCAGGTGTCGATGTGGTGCGTCTGAATTTTTCGCACGGTACCGCAGAAGACCATGTTGCGCGGGCGCAGATGGTACGCGATGCCGCAGCCGCTTGCGGTCGCGAGATCGCGATCATGGCAGATTTGCAGGGACCGAAAATCCGGGTCGGTAAATTCAAGGACGGCAAGATCGAGCTCGTCAAAGGCGAAAAATTCATTCTGGATGCACAGTGCGAGATGGGTGATCAACATCGTGCTGGTCTCGACTACAAGGAATTACCCAACGATCTCAAGCCAGATGACGTACTGCTGCTCAATGATGGTTTGATCGTCCTGGTCGTGGCCCATGTCAAGGGCAGCGAGATCCATACGACCGTGAAAATCGGTGGCGAACTGTCCAATAACAAGGGTATCAATCGTCAGGGCGGCGGTTTGTCCGCGCCAGCATTGACGGCGAAAGATATGGAAGACATCAAGACCGCAATGCGTCTTGGCGCTGATTTCGTCGCGGTGTCGTTCCCCAAGAATGCGACGGATATGGAAATGGCGCGGCAGCTGGCCAATATTGCTGGTGAGGCGTATGGTTGCAAGCCGCAGATGATTGCGAAGATTGAGCGTGCCGAAGCGATCCCGCGCTTGCAGGAAATCCTGGATGCTTCTGACGGCATCATGGTCGCGCGCGGTGATCTGGCGGTGGAGGTCGGTAATGCTGCGGTACCCGCGCTGCAAAAACGCATGATTCGCATGGCGCGTGCCAGTAACAAACTGGTGATTACCGCTACGCAGATGATGGAATCGATGATTCAAAACGCGATACCGACACGCGCAGAAGTCTCTGATGTCGCCAATGCTGTGCTCGACGGCACGGATGCCGTGATGACATCGGCAGAGACCGCAGCGGGCAAATATCCGGTGGAAACCGTGGAGACTATGGTGGCCGTCTGTGCCGAGGCCGAGAAGTCAGAACATCTGTCGCTTGATGCAGATTTTCTGAACGTCACTTTTACGCGCATTGATCAATCGATTGCGTACGGTGCCTTGTTTACCGCCTATCATTTGCAGGCCGCCGCGATCGTTGCGCTCACCGAGTCCGGTTCGACGCCGTTATGGATGAGTCGCCACAACATAGGTATGCCGATTTATGCGATGACACCAAGTCTCGCGACGCAGCGCAAGCTCGCGCTCTACCGCAACGTTCACACCTTGCAACTGAAGGCGCCCTCCGCAGATCGCGAGAAAGTGCTTGCTGATGTGGAGACCTTGCTGGTCGCCAAAAAGCTGGCAGTCAAGGATGACATGATCGTCGTGACCTGGGGCGAGCCCATGGGTCAGGTCGGCGGTACCAATGCCCTGAAAATCACAAAGATTGGTGAACGATAACTTTTTATTTCGGAGATTCTGAACATGCCTCTCGTTTCAATGCGCCAGTTGCTCGACCATGCTGCAGAAAATGCTTACGGTTTACCGGCGTTTAATGTCAATAATCTTGAGCAGGTGTCGGCGATCATGTCAGCGGCTGATGAAGTTGGCGCGCCCGTCATCATGCAGGCCTCGGCTGGCGCGCGCAAATACGCGGGTGAAGCCTTTTTGCGTCATCTGATTTCTGCCGCGGTTGAGGCTTATCCGCATATTCCGATCGTCATGCATCAGGATCACGGTCAGTCGCCGGCGGTGTGCATGGCCGCGATACGATCGGGTTTCTCATCGGTGATGATGGATGGATCGCTTGAAGAAGACGGCAAGTCGGTGGCCAGCTACGAATACAACGTGGAAGTATCGCGGCGCGTGGTGGATTTTTCTCATGCGATCGGCGTGACAGTCGAGGCCGAACTCGGCGTGCTCGGCTCACTGGAAACCATGAAGGGTGACAAGGAAGATGGTCATGGTGCCGAGGGTACAATGACTCGCGAGCAATTGCTGACCGATGCAGGTCAGGCGGCCGACTTCGTGCGTCAGACCCAGTGCGATGCGCTGGCGATTGCGATTGGTACCAGCCATGGCGCTTACAAGTTTTCTCGCAAGCCGACGGGCGATATTCTGGCGATTGATCGCATCAAGGAAATCCATGCGCGCATTCCGAACACCCATCTGGTGATGCATGGTTCGTCAAGCGTGCCGCAGGAATTGCTGGCCGAGATACGCGAGTTTGGTGGTGACATGAAGGAGACCTATGGTGTGCCGGTCGAGGAAATTCAGGAAGGCATACGTCATGGTGTCCGCAAGATCAATATCGATACTGATATTCGTCTGGCCATGACCGCGGCGGTACGTCGCTACCTGTTCGAGAATCCATCGAAATTCGATCCGCGTGATTATTTGAAGCCAGCGCGAGAAGCGGCGATGAAGATTGTGAAGGCGCGTTATTTGTCGTTTGGTTGCGAAGGCCAGGCCGGGAAAATCAAGCCCTTATCATTGGAGAAAATGGCGGAGAAATACAAGAAGGGCGAGTTGTCGCAGGTGGTTCACTGATCGCTGCTGCGGCGCATAACGAACGACGCTGTATCCCGGTTTTTGCCGGAATAGAGCGTCGTTCGCCTCGAACAAGGATCTTCCTTCGTGAACCGGTGGCATCATTCCTTGAATGACCTGCATCAGCATCGCAATCCAGCATCCTGAGAGCACCATCCAAAAACAAACAATGAACAGTCTCTATCAATCGACCATCACCTCACTACCGCTTCTGGGTCGCGGCAAAGTCCGCGACAACTACGCTGTTGGTGATGACAAAATTCTGATTGTCACCTCCGATCGCTTGTCTGCATTCGATGTCGTGATGAACGAGCCGATTCCTGCCAAAGGTCGGGTGCTCAATCAGATGTCGGACTTCTGGTTCGACAAGCTCGCGCATGTCGTACCTAATCATCTGACAGGGATTGCGCCGGAGTCTGTGGTGTCTGCTGACGAGGCAGAGCAGGTGCGCGGCCGGTCCGTCGTGGCCAAGCGTCTGAAGCCTATTCTGGTCGAGGCCGTGGTGCGCGGCTATCTGATTGGCTCGGGCTGGAAAGATTATCAGGCGACCGGCGCCGTGTGCGGTATCCCATTGCCTGCCGGGCTGCAGATGGCAGCCAAACTTCCACAACCCCTGTTCACGCCAGCGGCCAAGGCAGATATGGGTGAGCATGACGAAAACATCAGCTTTGACGAGATGGAAAAGCGCATCGGCCCCGTGCTGGCTGCACACATGCGCGAGATCAGCATACAGTTGTACCAGACCGCTGCTGATTATGCAGCGACACGTGGCATCATTATTGCGGATACCAAATTCGAGTTTGGTCTGGACGAAAATGGCGTGCTGCATCTGATGGATGAAGTGCTGACTGCCGACTCTTCACGTTTCTGGCCTGCAGATTCGTATGCGCCGGGAGGATCACCGCCTTCATTCGACAAGCAATTCGTACGCGATTATCTCGAGACACTGAAAGACTGGAACAAGACCGCGCCTGCGCCAGCATTACCAGCTGATGTGATTGAAAAAACAGGTGCGAAATACCGTGAGGCCTTGTATCGCCTCACCGGTCATCATCTGAAGGATTGACATGAGCACAGCAAACAAGCCGCTGGTGGGTGTGGTGATGGGTTCGTCATCCGACTGGGATGTGATGCAGCATGCCATCGCCATACTCAAGGAATTTGGTGTCGAACATGAAGCGCAGGTATTGTCCGCGCACCGCATGCCAGATCAGATGTTCGACTATGCAAAGGCGGCACGCGAGCGTGGTCTGCGTGCCATCATCGCCGGTGCCGGCGGTGCTGCACATCTGCCCGGCATGATTGCGTCGCAAACCATCGTGCCTGTGCTCGGTGTGCCGGTACCATCCAAATATCTGCGCGGCGAAGATTCATTGCTGTCCATTGTGCAGATGCCCAAAGGCATACCGGTAGCGACTTTCGCGATTGGCGAAGCGGGTGCGGCGAATGCAGCGCTGGCAGCGGTCGCGATGCTGTCAGCCGATGATGCCTCGCTCGCCGAAAAACTGCTGCATTTCCGAGCACAGCAAACCAAGGCCGCCATGGCCATGAAACTGCCTGAATGAACAAAGTTTCTCTGTCTGCGGCCGCCTTCAAACCGCACGCCTCACCCGCGACCTGGCTGGGTGTGATGGGTGGTGGCCAGCTTGGACGCATGTTTGCGCATGCAGCACAGGCGATGGGCTATAAAGTCGCTGTGCTTGAGCCTTCGAGCGACTGCCCTGCCGGTCACGCCGCTGACCATTTGCTGTGCGCCAGCTACACCGATCCTGCGGCACTCGTCGAGTTGGGCGAGCAGTGTGTGGCTGTAACGACAGAATTTGAAAACGTACCTGCGCAAAGTCTTGCCACACTGGCGGGACATAGCTTTGTCGCACCGAGCGCGGATTGTGTATCGGTTGCCCAGGACCGATTGATTGAGAAAAAATTCTTTACTGACTGCGCACAAAAGTCAGGTGTGATGCCGGCACCGCATCACGCGATTACCTGTGTGGCCGATATCGATAGCATTGATGAATCACTCTTCCCAGGCATACTGAAAACAGCGCGTCTGGGTTATGACGGCAAGGGACAAGTCAGAGTTACGTCACGTACCGAGGCAAAAGCAGCGTTCGATAATCTGCAGGGTGTGGGCTGCGTGCTGGAAAAAATGCTGCCGCTCGCGTATGAAATCTCAGTACTTGCTGCGCGCGGTGCTGATGGTGATGCGGTGGTGTACCCGATTGCAGAAAACGTACACCGCGATGGCATCTTGTTTACCACGACGGTGCCCGGCCCGAATGTGACGGCCGATTGCGCTGCACGCGCGCAGGCAGCGACACTGGAAATCATCGGGCGGTTGAATTATGTGGGTGTACTCTGTATCGAGTTTTTTGTGTTGGAGGATGGCACACTGGTCGTGAATGAAATGGCACCTCGGCCCCATAACAGTGGTCATTACACCATCGATGCCTGCATCACCAGTCAGTTTGCGCAGCAGGTGCGCGCCATGGCGCAACTCCCCTTGGGTGATCCGCGTCAGCACTCACCTGTAGTCATGCTCAATATCCTCGGTGATCTGTGGTTTGCCCATGGCAGTCGCACGGCAGTCGAACCTGCATGGGATCAGCTGCTGGCCCTGCCCGGTGCTAATTTGCACTTGTATGGCAAGGATGATCCACGGCCCGGACGCAAGATGGGTCATGTGAGTTTTGTTGCGCCGACACTTGCGCAAGCGCAAGCGAGTTTGCAAGCGGCCTGCAAGCTGCTTGGTCTGCCGATCTGATTCATCCTCCATGAATCCTGACCTGTATCCTGATTCCGAACGCCTACTCGCGGCCGCAGCGTTGCTTGAAGAGGGCAGGCTCGTCGCATTTCCCACTGAGACCGTATATGGACTCGGCGCTGATGCAGAGAATCCTGATGCAGTGCGCGCGATTTTTGCGGCGAAAGGTCGGCCAGCCAATCATCCCCTGATTGTGCATGTCGCTCGCAACGCTGACCTTCAACACTGGGCACGCGAAATTCCCACGCAAGCCCAGCAACTGATCGATGCTTTCTGGCCCGGGCCACTGACACTGATTCTCTCGCGTGCTTCTCATGTACCGGCGGTGGTGGCGGGCGGTCAGGATTCGGTAGGCTTGCGTTGCCCATCACATCCTGTCGCGCAAGCACTGCTCGCTGCTTTCAAACACGGGCACGGTGGTATCGCAGGCCCCTCAGCCAATCGTTTTGGTCATGTGAGTCCGACCACTGCGCAGCATGTGATCGATGAATTTGGTATGCCGGGTGCGGACAGTGAAAGTCCACTGGCTTGTGTCCTTGATGGCGGGCAGAGCGAGGTCGGTATTGAGTCCACGATCATTGATCTCTCTCGCTTGAGCACTCACGGCACAGTCCTGCTGCGACCCGGCCGCATCAGTGCCGCGCAGATCGCCGAGGTACTGGGTGATATGCCTGCAACGCCAGATCGCGCGGCGCCCCGTGTATCAGGCAGTCTGGATGCGCACTATGCGCCAGACACACCCGTAGCGCTGGTCACCACGGGGCAGCTCCCTGCGTTGATGCAGCGCCTGTCCGCGCAAGGACGGCGGTGTGCGCTCATGTACTACACGCAGGGCGCACTGAATTCAGAAGCTGCAGTACGTCTGCCGCTGAGCGCTGATCCTCAAGCGTATG
>Ga0315909_10001695_pt1 | contig 29437 bp, 67 predicted proteins | sample LakEriMetagenome_11_FD_203527 | JGI IMG/M metagenome (GOLD analysis project Ga0315909, IMG submission 203527) | Freshwater fungal communities from buoy surface, Lake Erie, Ohio, United States - Buoy 2 MA125 | ecosystem: Environmental > Aquatic > Freshwater > Lake | place: USA: Lake Erie, Ohio... | reverse complement strand
TATATCATCACTCAAACAAAAACCGCAATTTGGTTCAGTAAACAAAACTATTGATTTAAATGTCTTATAAACGCCTAAATAAGGGTATTCTTTAGAGATTGTAGCTTTATTTTCTTTTACTTCAATTTTCATTGTTATTTTTGGATTAAGGTACTAACATTAATAATTTATAACCAAACCACAAAATAGTTATTAGTGATAGAAATTTAATCCCTAATATTACTACTGCACTAGCTCCAGTTATTTTACCAAACAAAATATGAAGTGATATTATTACGGCCCATATCATTGCTATTATTTCTACTGTTTTCATTATTTTTTATTATTATATTGTTGTTATTATTATAATTTTACTTCTTCTATATGGAGGTACATGTCTTCTTTATAGTCTAATACTCCTACTATACTGTATCCGTCTTGTAAACATGGGTTGCTTTCTCCTGAGTAGTCAGGATCTGATTCTGCTAAAAATGCTTTGATAGGTTCAAGACCTGGGATATGTAATTTATAGCCAGGCTCCTTTTTCTTATTCAGTTCAACTAACAAGTCATGGCTAGTCTCCTTTATTTCTTTTAAATGTTCCGGATGTAATGTTATACAGTTAACTTGTTTTCCGGTTTCGGTTTCTAGCTTATCAATGGCTAGTTTTAGTTTTTCTAATATATTCATAATTATTTTCTTCTTATTCTATATAAAATGTTATTAAACTATCTGTTCTAGGAATTAATGATTCATATTTTTCTTTTGAAACATCCATTTCATATCTAATTGAAGTTTTATCTTCTTGATAAACTAAATGAAATTTAATACCATATATGTTTGGTTGTATATGTTTAGCATGAATTTGTTCAAGATTAGTATATTTTGAGATAAGATAACCTTTGTATTCTTTTGGTTCATGAAAAAGAGATATTAATCCAATTATAACTAATGCTAATAATGTAATAATAAATATATTTCTTGCTATTATGTATTCATCATCAAACATATTGTCTAATTTTGATGTTTTATCCATGATTCTATTTCGTTAATATCAATACCCATGTTTTTAGCTTTAATCAATATTATCTTTTCATCAAATACTTCAAGAATTTTTAAGTATTTAAGAGTGGCTAAACTAAACCCCCTCATAGCCTGATATTCATCTGCATTTACTGTTATGGTGTTAATCTTTTCAGTTGGTGGATTAATGAATCGGTTTAGTTCTTCTGACCAAATGGGGAAGGTATTGTTTACAAGATGTTTTTCCCAAAAATCATAACCTTCTGGAGTTGACTCCCAAGTGAAAAGACCACTAATTGATTGACGTTCTTCTAATAATAGATCATTAACACTATATTTTTCACAATACTCTGCTAATTTTTCCTTAATACCCTCAGGTATTCTTTTATAAAATTCTGTTACCATATTATTTAATTATTTTTAATTCATTATTATTCTTGCTGCTTCCCATATCATTATATGAATCAATACTATAACCTGTATTAAAAGAATAACAAATATTCCTACAGACCATACAAACCCATATTCATTTCTATGAAGATCCATATTCATGAATTTATTAAAATATTTAAGGAATACTATTCCTAGTATATAAGGCAAAAATATTGCTGTCAATATAATTGATAAAAATGCTATTAGTTGTGTCATGATTATTTATTTTTTACTATTTCAATTAGTTTATTAAGACAAGCGAGTTCTGCTTCTTCGTAGGTTGTATAATCTTTGTAAAAAAACTGAAAACCAATTGTGGGTGGTGTTTCAATTCTGTAATAATATTTTTTACCTAAATTATAAGAACCTGAAACAACAATATCATAATTATACTTCTCTCTAAACCATCTAAATGCTTGCTGATATAGTGGTGCTGAACAATTTATATCATCACCTGATTCTCTTGGAGTATCTGATAATATTCCATTAGAGAAGTAGTAGGTGAAACAAGGCTCATCAAAACCTAATTCTTTTAAAGCTAACGCTTGTTCATATGGTATGAATTCTTTTTCCATTATTGTTTCTTTATTACAGTATAAATATAACATCCCAATTCAACATAGCCAAACCTAATTTACGTATTATATTACTTAATATGAACTTTAACTTTAGTTAAACTTTTAATGTATTGAGTATCTTCTGCGTATTTGTGATTAATATTTTTCAAATACATGTTTTGAATCCTAATATAATCTTTTATACAATCTCTATATGTAAGATATACACAATGACCTCTATTCATTCCAATAACATATTTAGATTTACTATTACGTATACCAGCAAAATTTTTATTTTCTTTACAAATATCAGATTTAAAATGCTCAGATTCTTGTGAAAATTGAGCAAATGCTATATTTGGTAAAACACATTTATTGGCTACTAATTCTTTAAGAATAGCTTCTTTAGTGAGAGGAATATCTTCAGGTATTGTATCTTTTACAAATACAAATTTAAATTTAGTAATTAATTTTGGAGGTTCTGTGAAAGAATATAAAATACCACTTCCTAACAAAGTACCTAACATGAACCAAAAAGTATACATTTTAATTAAATGCTTTGTAGCTGATTTAATTTGTAAATTTTCTGTATTAATTAATGCTAATTTGAGTTTCATATTATTTGTTTTTTAAATCATCAAAATAGAATGTTAAAGTTTTATTATCTCCAATTTTAACATCAACATATGTTGAACCATAATTAACTTCTACTCCTTGTTCTACTAATCTTTTAGCACGTTTTAAGCGTTTTTCAACTAATTTATCATTAGTATTTTCACTACGTGAATTAATCATGTATGATGTTAATGTATAAGTCCCACCACAACCACATCTACATTGATCTCTTTTACCTAAATAAACTTGTGAAATGTTACTTAATGTTGAATTTAAAAATGTTTCTTTATTCATAACCTTTATTATTTATTACATATTAAATATAACATCATTGTTCAGATGAGCCAAACCTATTTATTGATCTTTTTATGTAAGGTAATAGACGGTGATAAGAATAATTTATAACTATAGTTTCATTTATTCTAGTTAGACCAAAATATAAATTATGATTGTCATTTATAGCATTAGGAACAAAATATACTTTCACAATTGTATAGTCTACTGATTTTATATTTATTGTTTTTCCTATTAACTCTATTGCGTCTTTCATTTTTTATTTACTTGGTTCTAATTTTGATTTAATATGTTTACAAATACCTCCTTTTGCTCTTCTTGAACCAAGACATGAACATCTCCATTTTTCAGTGTTTGGATTATAATTAACATTATATTTAGCCCCATTTGAACCTGTTACTTCAAATTTAATTGTGTCTAATTTTTTAGGTTGAGGTTTAATCCAAATAATATCATCTAATGTTGTTTGTAAATGTACTTCTTGCCATGTAGGAACAATATATTTTTTACCTGAAATAATTACTAATGATGGTGACAAATGACCCTCATATTGATATCTAAACATAGTTACATGACAGTACTTAATGTTTTGTTGTTTTGGATTAACAATATATGCTTTTTCACTATAATCTAACTCGTCTGAAGTAGTACCATCATCAAATAATTTTTGAACTTTAAATAACATAATCTTAATTTTTAACAGTATAAATATAAGTAAGGCTCCCGAGGGAGCCAAACTTATTATAATAAAAAATAAATATTAATGACTATCACCTACATCATGTTTCTCAGCCCAAATTAAATAATCTAGATTAATTACTTTAGTTTCATCAATTTTTGCTACATAGCAAACACTATTATTATTTTCCATATTTTAATATTCAATTACTTCAGTTATATAATCTATATTTTTATTTGCAGCAAATAAAACAATATTATTATCTTGCATAAATGTACAATATTCTGGATAGTGACTCTCCTTTAAAAATCCTTCAATACTATTAACACTATGCGGTGTTTTATAGAATAATATATGTACTGGTTTCTGTAAATCTATTTTATCAATACCATCACAATGTTCTCCAGTATATTTAATCATTACTTTACTACCTGTTTTAAGTTTATTCCACTCAATTGGTTTTGGTTGTTTACCAAATATTTTTTCAAGTACAGGTTTTTGTTTTTCAGTAGCTACAGAAAACATTTCATCAATTTCTTGTTGTGTAAATTTAATATGTTGTGTACTATCTGTTCTAATTAGAAATTGACTAGCAATTTTTGTTTTCCAAACACTACAGGCTATACTATGAATTTCAAGTAATTCAGTAACATTAATTTTTAATTTTTGTTGTGACATATTTGTTGTTGATGTTGTTTGTTTTAAAATATATTTTTTAAATTGTTCTAATGTAATTTCTTTCCAAGAAAAAGTGTTTATAAATCTACTACTTGAAACCTCAAATACACCATTACATTTACCATATCCAGCATTTATACTAAATGCATAGCTGATTGGACTTTTGTTAATACTAGTTATCCAATCCTTAATAAATGGGCTAGATTCTTCAGTAACACGAACATACCAATTATTATAATCAAAATCATCAGTTATTTCTTCAATACCGCAGCATTGTAAAAATAATTTTTCATTCCATTGTCCATAAACTTTTCGATTATAAAGTTTTGCTGAACTTGCTGGTATATTAGAAATAATACTTTCATGCCCACCAAAACTATTAGTTAAATAACATTCTTCATCCCAATTTTGTCCAATACATTCAATCTTTAAACCAGCTTCTATTAATTTAGGTTTAATATATTTAAATTGAGTATCATTACAATACATTGAAATCGGTTGAAATTTATTTGTTTTATTCATATTAATATAATGATGTTGTATCTACTGTTAATGAATTTAACTCATGTTCATGAGTCGAGTTATTAATTATTTGACAAATTGCTACACCATTTTGTGTTTCACAATAAATAAATCTCTCACCTGTAGAGAGTGTAACTATCGACATACCTCTTTTAGTATCATTATAATTAACAATTCTAATTACTTCAGCTCCACTTGTTTTAATTAATTCAGCTCCACTTGTTTTAATTAATTCAGCTCCACTTGTTTTAATTAATTCATTTGTTGGACTAGTAGATGATGCTGAATTAGAAGTTGATGGTCGGCAACTAGTTATAACTAGTAAACTCATTATTGTTACAATTATTTTTTTCATATTATTTTTTATTACATATTAAATATAACATCTTTATTTTGGTGAGCCAAACAAATTAAATATTATTTATTTTAGTTTTGTACAACCACATGAATCATAAGTTGATATACACTTATAATATCTATATTCCTTACATTCTTGCCATGTTCTTCGAAATTTACCCCATCTGCCATTATCTTTATTTACCCACTCAAGACATTCCTCACAAGTATCAACATATGGAATGGTTTTACAATAGTGTGAATTATAATATAGAGTAATAGCAAATAATAGTACAAGCAAAGACATTGGTATTGCAAACCAACTTACTTCCCATATTTCTTTTAATATCTTTTTCATAATGTAGTCAGGACAGGATTCGAACCTGCACAATGATTTTTTTCTCAAGCGTTTGCCAATTTCGCCACCTGACTAATTTAAAACAACTACTGCCTTCTAACAAGTATATTACTACGTTTCATTGCAGGGTGTCTCCCCAAGTAATACAACTAATCTAAACTACTCACATGTTAGACTATGAAATAACAAATAATAACTAAAACCTTTGGTGAGGTGGCTCTCGCTACAGATATTATTGTTATTGTTTAGTATTAATCAGTAGTTGTTTTAGCACCCTCTTTCTTATACTGGACAGTCAGGTAATACAATAGCACTATCTCACAGCTGTATCTTTCATATAAGAGTAGGGTCACGTAATTAATGGGTATTGTTAATTCATCTCTTTGATAACTGCATCATGCACTGACTTTACAGTGTTATGAAGCCTAGTCATTAACTACTTGCTGAGTTACGTTTATGTTGGGAGCTAAACCTTGCCATCCTAACTAATTCCTTTCTCAAGGGAACAACACATCTACCATTACTGATAGTATTTTATGAATTGTAACGTTGCTTTACTAATATGCCTACTAATAAATCTCGGAGCTTGTCCAACATTGCACAGCTTCTGTTGATTCCTAACATTACAATTCAAAGGACTTTACAGTATTAACACGTAATACCGCTTCGCTAACCTCGTTGATAAATAAAAGGTAGAGTTAACGTACTCCAGAACCAACACTTTATCACTTTTCCCTCACCAGTACTAAGCTATTTATTTATCAACTACATTCAGTTTATGTATTATCCTGAATGGTTTTATTAATAACATCTGACTATAAAGGCGGCTTATAACCACACTCCTAAATCTCACCAGATAGTAGTCTGTCGAACAACTAGATTATTAATGATTTTGCTCTATGATACACATTGAGCAGTAAATGAAAAGGTTGCTAACTTCTCCGATTTCTCCTTACGTTAGGCTTATATTTCATAATGGAAATATGACTTTACAACCATTTTACAGGTTTAGGTCGGTTCATCCAATACCCTTTTCAATATATTCCATATTATTTTTCGAATTCTTGTTTTAATTTTAAATAACTTTTATAACGTTGTTCTTTCAACCATTTATTATGACGTTCATTATCAGCTATACGTTTTTGATGCTGTTCATCAGTTTCTTCAACCATTCTAATAATTTCTCCATAAAAACCATTATCTTCATTATCCCAATAAGAGCGTATTGTATCATCATCCTCTAATGTAAGATGCTTAATATCTGACCATTTGATAAGACGTTGGATTGAATGCCAATATATTTGTTTTTCTCTCTTAATTTTATTTGGTGAGTTTTTATCTTCCATAATATTTTATTTAAATACAAAATAACATAGTAGGATTATTTTTATGTACATCTACTTCAGGATACAACTTTTTGAACTCAGCCATATTAAATGGAGTTGCAATAATGTGATAACCATTTTTAGTAGGTATTTCTGTATGTACTTTAGCTCCAACTGGTTCTAAATCAGTTAAATGTATTTTAAGTGTAGGTGCTAATTCAAAATGTTCTGGGTCAATATCAATTATCCAAAATTTATCTTTACCACTACCATATTCACCACATACTGATTCAAACGCGTTACGAACTGATTTATAATCTCTATTTATAATAATGTCTGAGATCTTTTTCAAAGTATGGAAAGCTGCTTTCTCAAATGACCTACGATTCAAATTAATATATGCTCGAGCATTATGAGACATACATAAATTAATAATCTCAACCATTTTATCTACTAAATGTTCTTTAGAACGAATACAATAAGTCCTAATAACATATGAGTTAGAACCTAACTCCGGATTTTCTTTTTTACGTTTTAAAATTTGTAAGTGGTAGAAATCATCTTCACTATCAAACTTTAAAAGTTCTGTTATTTGTCTAAAATTATTTATCATTATTATTTTTCATTAAAAAGATTAATAAGATATTGATACATTTCTTCATATGGATTACCAACTTTACGACCTAACTTAATCATAAAATTAATATTCTCTTTCTTGTACATTTCAAACATACGAGATTTAGTCATTTTTGAATACTGTACATTTGCAATTCGGTCACATAGCTTAACAAATTCAGCACCTGGGGTGTTTCTAATACCCTCATAGTACTTATCATTAGCTCGTTCACTTCTATTTTTACCTTTCTCATTAGTAACAGCATAAATAATATCAGCTGCTTCTTGTCCTAAATAATTCATTACATCATTATACGACACACGAGTATCTTCAATTAAATCATGACCCCAAGTTGCAGTTAAACATGCATTCATTAATGTGATTTGATGTGGGTCAAAAGTAGAACATTCTTTTCCTGTATAATAATCTTTAGTATTATCCAAAAGATGTTTAAAATCTGTTGCTACTTGATTAACCATTCTCAAATGAAACTCATATGGAAGGTATGTATCATAATAATGATTTGTATCACGATGTTGCTTAATACACCAATCTGCTTTATTCATAACTTTTATTTTTTATTACATATTAAATATAGCATCTTTTTCCTAACAAGCCAAACTATTCTATAATATCACCTACTTTTATAGCAGAATGAGTTTGCCAATCTAAGTTTTTTATTACAATTGAAATCCCATCAGGTGTTTCTATAGATAACCAATTACTAGATGGTAATCCTTCAAGATAACCACTATCTGTTACTTTACCAACAGGAACACCTATATCAAATGATTTCCATCGGTTTGGTTTATCTTCATTATTGGTTTGATATGTTTGTGTGTGTGAAGTAGATCTATAATTAATTGTAATAAAATATAAACCTATTCCAATTATAATACTACTAATAATAATACCCATTGAAGCACGTATTTTACTTATCATAATAAATGTTTTAATATTTTTTCTTTAATACCTGATTGTTTAATTCCTTCATTTCTTAATCTTGTATGAACAAAATTAGTTAACCCATATGGGTTAAATAAATCACCTGAAATAGGTTCATAAATACCTAAATTCAAATCATCAACTGCAACCCAATGAGTTACTTCTGGATGATGTTGTAACCAATGTTTAATTTCAATAACTCGTTCACCTTCTAATCCAGTAGTATATGAAAGTTCACTCCATAATTTAGGATCAACAGCTATTACTCTAGGAGTAATATCAAATGGTTTTTTGATAATACCTTGTTCTATATAGTAGTCACCAAGTTCTTCTAATGTTGCATGATATCTCCAATCAGATGAAACTACAATTTCAGCACCTGTTTCTTCAAGAATTTTATTTAATAATTTAATTGATTTAGTATCAAAGTTATCAAATCTAACATTAGCAGGACATTTATTTACAGGTGTACCTGGATGATTTTTAAGATAATTTGTATATTTTTTCATTCTACCACCCCAGTTATTTGGTAAACAAATTACTCCATCATTATCTAAAAATATTACTTTCATCTTATTCTATTACTCCATCATTAAAGTGTCCAAGATATAAATGATTGCCTTTAGGATTATCATAAAAAGAAGGTACAAAAAACAAATCCATATTAGTGTTTTGATAATTTTTTGCTAATAATATTATTTCAACACAATCTCTTGGTTTTGTAACTGTATCAAAATTACTTCCATTATGTTCAATTGTTTTTATAAACTCAATAGGTTTTAGTTTATTTTCCTCTACTTTGGATTGACCCAATATTGTTATTTTTGTAGCCATACATTTTGTTTATTATTAATTAAGGTATCAACAGATTCAACAATACCAAACTGAAAATTTACAGTATACATTGTATCATTACATGAATATTTAATCCATTCTACTTGATATGTTGGACTGATTTCTAGTTGACTAGTATTCATGTTATACAACATCATCATAATTGCAAAAAATGTTTTTCCTATCATATGTTTTTATTATTTATTACATATTAAATATAACATCTTTATCTTGATAGGCCAAACATCAAAGTTTTATCTCCAAATTATTTCTGTTTCAGTTAAAGCTATTTTTAAACCATCTTCTTCCTCTTCTTTTGCCATATACTTATCAATAGCTTTTAAAACATCCTCTCTTAAATTAAAAGTATCTCCACCAGACATATAAGAAAATGTATTACCAAATTGGCTCAAATATTTTTCATTATCTTTGAAGTTTGATAAAAACAAAACCAAACCTTCTCCTGTCCAAACTAATGGATAAATAATTTTCACATTGCAAGTGTAATAACCACTACCATTATGTAATGTGTGTTTTAATATTGTAAATTTATATTTTTTCATACTGTATGATCAATTTGTACCCTAACACAATTTTGAGGTAATTTATTAATATGTCTATAATTGTTAATGATACCCATAATATTAGCACTACCTATAGCATTTGCTGAATGTGTGTAAACATCAACTACTGGCTTACCATCTAACCATTGTTCAACTAGCCATTTAGCACAATGATAACCTGTTTTTTCAGTTATATTATCATAGTTAAGTGTATAATTATGATAAACATTTGTATGCCATTCTTTCATAGCACTATCTCCTAAGTCATGATCTAATGAGATTAAAGCAATATTCTCTAAACCAAACTTATTTACAATATTTACAAATTCATCATAGTTACGAACCACAACCCAAGTAGGATCGACTGGTGTTCTAACATCATCTAAGTATATTCTTTGTTTCATCTTTTTATAATTTCAATTAGTTTTTTAAGACAAGCTAACTCTGCTTCTTCATAAGTATTAAACTCTATATTATTAGGATCTTTTTCTTCCCTCATTGGTTTTATAATATCATCGTAGTTGTCAAACTTATCTGTGAAACTTTTTATCCTATAATAAAATTTAGTACCGATATGATCATCAATATCATGTTTTAATCCGTGCTCATCCCTAAACCATCTAAAAGCTTGACTATATGTTGGCGTTAAAATGGCATTATCACCCTCTAAATATTCTAAGTGGTATTGTGAGGTTTCAATGACTGATCGTTCCTTTTTATTTATCAACACATTAATCAGTTTAATTAACCAATCGGGATTGGCTCTAAGTTTAAAAAACAAATGGGAATCTCCATTATATGCATCATAAAATGCAATACAAGGTTCATCAAATCCTATCTCTTTAAGTTTGAATGCTTCTTCATATTGTACAAATTCTTTTTCCATATTAATTAAATTTAGTTAATTTAAAATAACCCATAAGATAGGCTAATAATACACTAAATGACCATAATCCATACTGAGATGATTTTCCTATTAACATCACACATATTATCAATCCTAACCAAAACGGATAATACTTTAAAAATATCATTTTCATAATTAAAAACTTGAACTTCCTTTTTTATTTCCACCATTACCGCTTAACTTTTCCTCATGGTGGTCTTGAGATAAAGATAATTTAGCTATAGGTTGTTTATGCATTATGTTTGTAATTTGACTAAGTACATAAGGCTTTAAACCATTTCCATCCACACCCACATCCATAGCTTTACCTTGTGCCAATTTTTTATTTGGAGGTAAATGAACGTGTCCATGTAAGTGTATAACTCCATCATTCATATTGTGCCAACTTGCGATTGGATAATGCATTAATACAAATTCATATCCCGATACTGATAATCTTAGGTATTGGTTTACTGAACTGAATAAACGTTGTATATCACCTTTGTTACGTTCAATATGGTGATCGTGGTTACCTAATATTAAGTGGATGTTTTTACAAATAATTCTGTTTCTAAACTCCTCTATATTATCAAACCCACCAAATGAAAAGTCACCTAAATGAAATAAAATATCATTCTCACCTACAACACTATTAATTGATTCAACAATGACATCGTTCATATGGTCTAACGATTTAAAATCGCGAGTTTGTTTTACAGGAACATTGCCATCAGCATCTCTCCAATTACTTACACCACGACAAATATTTGTATGTCCGTAGTGAGTATCTGATGTGAAGAATATTTTATGTTTATCTAACTTTATTTTCATAACCTTAATGAAGATAAGAAAAGGATCTTGACGATCCTAATCTTATTATTCAAAATCACGAATTGCTATTACTTTAGGAAAACGAGGAATACCGTCCTCTGTTAATTCGAAGTACTTGACTGTAGCTGTTTTACCTACTAATCCTTCTCTACTCTTCCATAGATACTCAATGTATTCCCAATCTCCGTTTACTGCTGATTCGAATGGTTTACCGTTTATCTCAAACTGTAATTTACCTACTTTACCTGTTAAATTACCATTTCCCTCAATCACACCTAATATAGTAAATTCAGCATCAACGAATGATTTATGTTTTAGAAGTGATTTAGAACGTTTATTTTCATATGGTGAATCTGTTCTTAATATTTGTCCCTCATAGCCTTGTTCCATATAAATTGAATACCACTCTGTTATTTCATTTTTATTATTTAACACATGCGTTTCAACCACTGTTACACACTTGGGAAAATCCAAATTTAATTCATCAAGTTCTCTCCATCTCCCATTAAACGATTCGTTAACACTAGGAACATCATAAATGTGATACTCAATACATTCAGCACTAGTTTTTAAATCAGCCGCTGTTGGTTTTGTTTTACGAACGCAAGATATAATTGTATTAAAATCAGTTGTTGCTTTATTAGCATACAATTCACCATCTAATATTAAATCAGGTTCATTTTCAAATAATGGTTTAAGCGATTCAAATATATGAGGTGCTGAGATAATTGGTTTACCATTTCGAGACCACATTCCATCTGCTTTTACAATACATCTAACACCGTCTAATTTAGGCTGACTGTATATTGGGAATTTGATTTTATCCTTATAATCATTAAAATCATTAGCCAACATTGGCTTAAAATGAACTGGTGTATCAATGTCATTGATATTTTCAAATGAACCAGTTTCAATACGTTTACGATGTGTTGCTGTTGCTTCAGTTAATGCTTGTTGTTCAGGTGTAGTCTCATTTTTCTTACCAATGTTTTTACCTTCACATTGTGTCCATTCTGATGTAGTTTTAAGTCCATCAGTGTAACCTGAGATTGTTCTGTACTTATTACCATCTATTTCAATGGTCCATTCTGTGATCTTACCGTTGGTTGATCTTTTATATAATGTTTTTAACTTCATAACATGATAAATATAACAAAGACTCCCTGAGGAGCCAAACTTTATTTATAATATTATGAATTTTAAATTTAGTTGTTATAAGATACTATAGTATCATTACTTATTATTTTAATAGTATCAATAACATTTTCAACTACTTTAAGTTTATATTTTGTTTCAGTTAGTACCGTTTCTAATACTTGTTTTTCTTCTTCTAATTTAGTAACAGTTTCATGTAACTCAGTTATTTTAATTTTTTGCTGTTGATCTGCTACTTTATTAACTGTAGATGCTTTAGACAAATTTTCATCACATCTAAATAGAATTGAATCTACATTAATTTCTTCTTTTTTAAGTTTAGTAGGAGAAGGAGCTGAAGTAATTAATACTACTACTAAAAGTGATGCTAATACTATTTTCATTATTTTTTCATTTGGGTTAAGATCTCTAATCTAGTAACAGTAACTGCTAAAGCACTATCACTACGTTTAAGAGCAGTAGATAATAAATCAATTTTATTTTCTAATATCACAATTTTTTCTTCATGTTTAACTATTTGTGACTGATAATTCATTTTACTATCAACATATAAATAACCAACGGCTAGTATTACTATAAATAATAATCCTTTAACTGGGTCTTTTGAAAACTGTTCAAAACTAATAGGTGCCTTAACCATATTAGTTGCCTCCTTCATTATTATTTTCTTCGTCATGATTTTTATCTTTTTTATTTATCCATTTATCTACTGAAGCTATACCAAATGAACCTAATACTATAATCATAAATCCATCAAATATAAATCTATTTAATACTAATGGAGTACCTAAAAATCCAGTGACAAGATCTACTACTAACGCTATTACAAGCATAAGAAAAGCAATAAAACCAACAACAGATTTCTCATTGATGGAATTATTGTCATTAAACAATTCTTTAAAAAATTTAATCATGTTAGTTTTTGGTTTGCTTCTTAGTTGATTTTTTCACAACTTTCTTAGAAGCAACTTTCTTACTAACAACTTTCTTAGGGGTAACTTTCTTTTCAATAATAACTTCTTCAGTAATAGGTTCAACAATAGGTTCAACTACTGTTAATTCTTCATTACTTATACTACCCTTAAATTTCTTAAGAATAGATTTTATAAAAGGATAATTAAGAAAAAATAATATTTTATTCATGCTTATAAATATATTAGATTTTTTCTTCTTTAAAGATTTTCAACAACTTATTAGTTAGTCTACTATAATTCATATTAAATTTACTAGACATAGCTTCTAATAAATGTTTATTTTTATATGGAGAATTATTTGGTTTACACCATTTGCGAGAAATTAATAAGTAATTATAAAATTGAACGTAAGCGTTAGCTGTTTTAATATATGTGTTAGTGTCAATAGGTAAATTAAATTTCTTAATTATTTTAACACTTCGTTTTTCATTATCTAATTCTAGATCTCTACATATAGCTATTGCTTTTTCAATGCCTCTAACATTTTCTCCAGCTAACCATCTATATAACTTATCATGACTATTGTTTTTAATACTAGCTACCCATAAATCACATTGTTCAACCCATTGAGTTAAATGACCATATTCATGAACTAATATTTGAAGCGCATCAGGGCGATTCATAGCTACTACTAAATTTTCTTCATCAAAATAACCTGAACATCTATCATTACTATCAGTTAATTTAATAGTTTTAGTATTCTTTAAAATACAATTGACATTATGTTTTTTACATTCTGATTTAACGTGTTTGATAAATTCTTCAGTATTCATAATGTTTTGTTGATAAATATTTAAGTTAATAATCCTTTACCTATTGTTTTAATTCGTTCATGATAACGAAGTTTAACTCGTTCTGATATGTTTAATGGACTACCTTCATCATCAATTCTAACAAATTTAATATTGGTGTGAGTAACCACTTCTTGTTTACCATTATATACATTGTGTTTTCTCATCTCAATATATAATGTAACTGAAGTATTTCCAAATTCTTTTACTTCACCATATATTTTAATAATGTTACCTGCTTTAACAGGTTTTTTAAATATTAATTCATCAATTTTAATTGTGACTACTCTTGGTGTGTCACAGATTTGTGACGCGTAAGCAGCTGATGCTTCATCAATTAAAGCCATAATATATCCACCAAACATATTATGGTGTACTCCTATTTCACTTGCTTTGCAAATGTGTGTGCTTATTAATTCCATAACTTAAATCCATTATTATTATAAATAATATAACTATTGTTTTCAATCCAATCACCACAATTAAGGTAATGTATTTTTTCAATTAACTTATCTTCAGGCTTATGGATGTGACCACATATAACACCCTTACAATTTCTTTTACTGGCTTGATAAGCTAATTGTTTTTCAAAATCAGTAATAAACTTAACCGCATTTTTTACTTTATCTTTAGCCCATTTACTTACTGATCTTTTATATCCGAATTGTTTCATTAAACGATCAATTTGTATAGCTAATTCATAACCAACAGAACCTAATACAGCTAACCATTTTAATTTAACTATACCATCATATAAATCACCATGTGTGATATAATAATTATTCCAAATGTATTCATCACATATTATTATATTTTTTCCAAACTCACTAGGAGAATAATGTCTTAAAAATTCATCATGGTTACCAGTAATATAAATTACTTTAGTTCCTTTTTTAGAATATGTTAATATTTTACGAATAATATTAGTAAAGTCTTGAGTCCAATAATGACGTTTTTTTAATAACCAACCATCAATAAAATCACCAACAATAAATAAATATTCAGGTTCATATTGTTTTAACATTTCAAGTAATTGTTTTGCATTTGAGCCTTTACTTCCTAAATGTACATCAGAAATAAAAATAGCTTCTACTTTTATTTTATCCATAACTTAATTACTTAATGGTGCTTTAATTGCTGGGTGTGATTGATAGTTTTCTAAGGTAAAATCGGATGGTTTGTAACACTCCCAATTAGCCTTTTTACATAAGTAATCAGGTATTCTTCCTAGTTTAGGTAATGGATATGGTTCTCTTGTTTTTTCAGGTGTTGGTGTATAAAATTCATTATTAAAATCAATTATATCACTATCATTATACTCCATACCTGTTTCATAATTGTTATTGAACCAAATTTTATATCTCTCTTTGTATGTTAATTCTCTACCGATTTGTTCTTTTGCTTGTTCGATATGGTTTAAATATAAATGTGTATCACCTAAGTTACCAATCAATTCATCAGGTACCATATTAACTTCCTTAGCAATTATTTCTAATAATAATCCATAAGAAGCAATATTAAATGGTAAACCTAAGAATGTATCTACTGAACGTTGGTTCCACATTAAAGAAATTGCTCTGGTTGGAATATTGAAACTGTCTAGCCATTCCTCGTGATATGATACTCCAGGAGTATTTCCTTCAAAGTTGTTTAATTTCTTTCTACTTTCTATATTCTTTTCTGAATGTCCTGTTATAGAAGGCATCAAGTTGTATCGCTCCTCTCTACTCAACTCTCTTGTATAAACTTGAAATCCATAATGACAAGGTGGAAGAACCATTTGATCTAACTCACCTACATTCCAAGCATTAACCATTAAACGTCTTGAGTCTGGGTTTGTTTTAAGGTCGTTGATTAGGTTTGCGATTTGGTCAATGCCCCAAGTATGGTTTGGATTTGCTGACCAGTCTCTCCATTGCTTACCATAAATTGGACCTAACTCACCCCACTTCTTAGCAAACTCATCATCTGTTTTGATTTTGTTGATGAATTCTTCTTGTGTGTATGGTCTTCCATCTGGATGTAAATCTTCTTTTTTAAATTTCATAACTTTTAATTTTTGTATTTCCATTTATAACCACCAGCTGTTTTAGTTTTACCTCTTAAAACATTTTGTGGGTCTATATTTAATAGTTGTTTTACTTCTGTTTGTGATTTAAATTCTTTTATAATATTACCTTCTAAATCTAGTTGTAATATAGGTTTACTAATTTTATTTTTAAAATCCTCAGTTTTAGGTTTTTTATTGATAATTTTACCTTTAGTTGGACTAATTCTCCCTTTAAAGGGCTGTTGTTTACCTAAAGTACCATGAGGTTTAATTGTAGGTGTTTTACCATCCCATTCATCCTTATATTTAAAAATATAACCTCCAGCAGTTTTAACAGCTCCTCTCAAAACTTCAGCTAAACGTAATCCGGTAATATTTGAAGCAATATTATATGAATTATATTCAGCTAATAAATTACCTTGAAGATCAAATTGAAGAACAGACTTACTCAGATTTTGATTAAATCCTTCAGGTTTAGGACCAGAATTAGATAATCCTATTTTTTGTTTTGTTTCTTTACTACATAACCCATTAGCGTCCCCTAATCTTAAATTTAGACCATTTTCTTCCAAAACATTATATTTTAAACCCCAATATATTTCTCGTTCATTTAATTGTTCTAAACTACATTCTTCAATTATTTCAAATTTATGATTACTCCAGCCATATTTTATAAGTGAGTTATAAATTTTATATTGCTTTTCACATCTAAGTTTTCTATAATCATCTTCTCTTTTTTTAAGATTAGTTGATTGACCAATATAAATCTTTCCTTTTGGATTTGTAATTTTATAAATTCCTATACTCATAATATTATGTTTATTATAAATATATGAAAAATCAATTTTTATCAAAATTTAGCCTTCATTCTCAATATTTTCTTGAGATTGTTTGTGTTTTTCATATTCCTTCATATATTTAGAAAAGGAATCTCCTACCCAAATATGACAATCATTATCAACCAAATATTTAATATTTGTATCACCTCTTAAAAACCATAACAATTCAACTACTATTGATTTAAAATGTAATTTTTTAGTTGTAAGTAAAGGAAATCCCTCACTCATTTTATGTCTTATTTGTCTACCAAATACTGAAATTGTACCAGTTCCAGTTCTGTCTTTTTTAGTAACTCCATTATCAAGTATGTCTTGAAGTAGGTTACAATAATCTTTATCTAATTTATTCATCTTTTGTAATTTTTACTGATTGATAATATTTTGAATTAACTGTTTTATTAATATACTTTTCATGCATTTGTAGATTTTTAGATTTATAAAACATACGCTTGGTTTTTAACCACAAGTTTATAAACCAATTATTATGCCATACCATCTCTGAATTAATATATGTTGCTGTTGTTTTAAACTTATATGGTATATGAATAACACCTGGTTTGTCTAATTTACTCATAACTTTCTATTGTTTTATCGTTGTATGTTACTGTAATTAGTTTGGTTGGTATGTTGTGTTTTGTTTGTTCTAATGATTTTCTCCAGTATTCTTCACTTACACCGACTGTCGCTATTTGAGTTCGTATGCCTTCATTTAACATTTTTGAGTTAAAGATATTAACTCTCTCATCCAAACTCAATTCTTGTTCTTCAATCTTCAATCCCCACTTTTGGGAGAATCCTTTATCGATTTTAATACCATAAATGAATACCTCCTTAGACATTGGTTCATAATAATCTGGTTGTACATCCCAATTAGGTGGGTATTTTGGAGGGGTAAAGTTTTTCAAATAATCATTATAAGCCTCATCCAACAATTCTTCTAATTTAGAAGATTTATTAGAAATACATTCACCAGTACATATATCACCACAATTATACATACATCCTTTAGTTCCAAATCCCATATTTATTTATTATTAATTTCTATAACCTAATGCTTCTATTACTTGTTTTAAATGTTCAATATTGTCTATTCTAGCTATTAACTCTTCTTCCATTCCATCATTAATAGCCCATAAATCATTTGTTTTTAAATCTAAAAGATATTCTGAGTCTAATATGGCTTCAAATTGATTAATCGATTCAAAACCCAATGGTTTTAATTGATCTAATAGTAGTTTCATATAAAAATAATATATAAAACTAATAATAATACTAATATTTGTATTAACATAAAAAGCATCGCCCATTTTTTATGTCGATTAAAATAACCAACAATATTGATTATTAATAATATTAATAGTATTATAAGTATCATTTTAATAATGATTTTCTATATTTTTTTTCATTTAACAATATTTGCAATACTGGTGGATGTTCATTATCTTCTAATCCATTAACAACTGATGGAGTATTAATTATAATATCTTTAACATAATTAATAGCGTCTTTTAAATAATCATCATCCATATCAGCAATTCGAGTTATTCTATAAACACCATAATCTTTTTCACCTCGTTTACCATAACCTGCTCTAAAAGCATAATTACGTATTTCTTCATGAGGTTGATCTGCATATTTAGTTAATATTTTTTCATCACCATTATTAGAACATCTAACATAACTTAATCCACCATCAATAATATAATCTTTACCATTTTTATCTTTATAAGATACATAATCATGCCTATGGGTAGACTCTATTATTGTACCATCAGGGGTTTGTAACCCATTATAAACTATTTCTCTCATGTTTTTTATAATTATTTGATTTATGAATGTAATGATTTACTTATTTCTTGATATGATAATCGTATATGATTTGCTATCTCATTAAATGAGTATACTCTATCAGGATAAGTTGTGATAACTGCTGGGCCATTAGGAAATTCTTTTTTAATCATAAGACTTCCTTTTTTCAAATCTTCACTAGAAAATCTAGTATAAATAGACTCATTAAAATATTTCATATTATATTCCTTTTTTAGATAAATGTTTTAGTGTTTTTAAATTATAATCATTTAAGAACATTCTATTGTCCCAAATTAATTCTAATGTGTTCCATAATTCTTGTTCTAGAGGAGTTGATGGTTCACGACTTATTACAGTTTCTAAATCTTTTTGTAATTGTTTAGGGACAATACCATCATTATCATATAATGAATTAGCTATGTTTTGTTTATCCCATTTAGACATACTCCAAAGTATATCATCTACTTCTACATCAATAGTTGGCATATTATTTTGTTTTTATTACATTGTAAATATAATGAAGGCTCCTTGAGGAGCCAAACTATTTGTTGTCTAATTCAAATATTTCTGTTAATTCATCAATATTAATTTCAGGTAATTCCCTAAAACGTTCTATATTAAATGTTGGTTCAAATAACCCATCTACATTAGGTGTTATTAAAGGTTCATTAATTATTTCTTCTAATAATACACCTACTTTATTATTTGGATAATGTTGTATTCTTCTAATAGTGTATATTTTACCTTTTTTTGGTTTATTATCTATTAATTTAAGTTGTTCTAAATTAAAAACATCATTAATACATTCAACTAAACTTCCTATATCCATTATGCTTCTCCTTTAGTATTTGACCAAGGTATATTATTTTGTTTTTGAGTTTCTAATGACGCCGCATATTGCAATACTCTTATTACTTCCATTTGTGATGTTATTAAATTTTTAATATCCTCATTTTGACGTGATTGTTCTTCACTTATTAAAGTTAATTCTTTATTTATTTTAATAATATGAGCTACACAAGCTAAACTAATTAATAAAGTAATCACCAGTAAAACTGATAAAATTGTAATTGCTATAACCATGTTATTTATTTTTAAATTTATTTATTTTAATTAATTCTCGACGAGCATAACCTCTACTAGAATTATTTTTACCTGAAGCGTATATTAGTTGGAATCTCACAATAGTTGGATTCCAACTATTTATACTCATGTTATTTATTTTCTTTCGTTTTGCTTTCATTTTATTTAATCTCTTGGTCCTGCATTTTTAGTAAAACTACTATCATTTTCTTCATCAATCCATGCTCCCCAATTATTTTGATAAATTATACCTTTTATTGGTACCCAATCTTTTTGAGTAACTGAGTGAGTACCTCCACTCCAATCACCTTCTAATTCTACCTCAGTAAATCTAAGGCCTACAACAGTCATTATTTCAGAACCATTATAAATGTTTCTATGTTTTACTTTTTGTCCTAAATATAAATTCATATATTATTTTCCTCCGTTATTACTCATAGTTGTATTTATTTATAGGGGTTAGTAGATGGTATATCATTAAAGAGAAAAGTTTCAACAGCCTTTACTCCTTCATCCCAAGCATCTGCTTTAATAGTGTTGATAGGTACTTCTTCAAACCAATAAATTATTTCTCCATCATGATAAGAAGTTTTAAACTGTTTGCCATCAAATAATCTTGCAGTTTCATAACCACGTTGAGAAATTGTTAAATAATGTTTATTTGCTACTTTCGGCAGTCTATCGCTACAAAGTACTTTTATAAATATTGTTTCCATGTTTTATTCTTTTAAGTCTTTTAACCACCATTCAGGTTGTGTTGATGCAGAAAAATATGGTTTTCCTGTCCTATCAGATAAAGTAAATTTATATAACCCATATGGTTCTTTTTTACCATTAACATCATATCCTCCACAAAAATACCATCCATTCTTAGTTGGTAGTGATGTTTCTACTAATATTAATTCATACATAAATGTCATATAATGATTTTTAATTTCTTGATTTATTACATTTAAATATAACATCTCAATATTGGAAAGCCAAACAGGTTCTATTAGATTCATTTATTTAGTTAAAGCATTTATCATTTTTTCAGCTATACCATCTGCGTAATCTTCAATTTTTTTACTTATCTTTTGTGAGATTGCTTTTTCTATTTTTGATTGAACATCATAACTAAAAACTCTTTGATGTACTATATTTTTTAATTCTCTTTTTGTTTCCTCTCTTACATGTTGAACAAAATTATCTCCTTCACAAAGATCATTTAATGCAAGTTCAATACCTTTTGAAATTTGATCTTCAATATTTTCATTATGTATTTGAACTTGTTGAATCATTTTTTGGGCGCTAATCCCTAATTCTAATCTTATATTCACCATGTTTTCCATATTGATTCTATAATTTTTTATTTTTTGTAGTCAGGACAGGAATTGAACCTGTTCGGCATTTACCACCTCGTCGATATGGTATCTTTCCATTTAACGACTCTCCGTGAGCACCAACTCACCTGACTAACGAAAGTTATTAAGTTTTTTGAATAGGACTTTACTTTCAAATATACCTACGGTTTCTTAGAACGATAATGTATATATTGTTCTAATTGCGATTTCATCTGCTTTGTATTTGCTAATTTCTGGATCTTTAGCTACTTCAAAGTCTACTGATGAACCGTTTTTAGTTTCAATCCACATCTCTTTAATAAATTTAGCTGATGTGATTTCGTTTTTGTCGTTACGCTCAATTTTAAAAATAGCGACGAGTTGATTATTTACTTTATTCATATTATTTAAAATTAATTCTGTACCCGCATATACTGCTGCTGTAGAAATTCTTGGGTTAGTTAGATTTAATGTATCACCAAAATGCCAATTTGTTGTACCTGATGAACCACCTGTCCAAATTTGTTCTTTCATATTATTGGTTTAATATAGGTACAGGCATTACACCTGTACCTTTATTGTTATTATTTATTTCTTAATTCTAATGATAAGTCTTTAGCAGCTTTAGCACCCATTAACTCCATAAAGTTAACACCACCATTACCACTATTACCTCCACCTGACTGATAATATGGAACCATATTACCTTGATATCTTGCGAACGCTTCAGACCAATATTTTTGTACATTTTGATATGCTGCTAATTTTTTATCTAACGCGCCATCCGCTGCCATTACTCTTTGTTTAGCATAAGCTTCAGCGTCAGCTAATGTTTTAACCTTACGAGCTTCTAAATCAGCTGCTTGTGCTTGAATACGTTGTTGTTCCATATCCTGTTTAGCAACCTCAACTTTAGTTTGAGCGGCAACAATTTGTTTAGTTTGTTCTTGTTTTTGTTGATATTCGATTTCAACTAGTCGTTGTTCACCTTTAGCTTTTGCAGTTAATTGTTGTTGTTGTGCAGTTAATAACTCTTGTTTAGCGACTGATGCTTTAGTTGATGCATCAATTTTCTTAGCTAACATGTTATCAACTCGTTCTTCATAGTCAACATCTGTGATTGCAGCATCTGCAACTGTGATACCATATTCTTTAATAGATGATATTTTACGTTTAATATTACCGTTTTTATCAGTTAATGGATTAGTTTCATAAACACGTTTGTTTTCTTTTTCTAATGAATCATATACTACTTTATCACTTGTCTTTAAAATAAACACTCCATTCTTTAATTGGTCTTGGAAATCTTGGGCCATTTGAGCTCGACCACCACTATAATGTACTTCACTTGACATTAATTGAGCAGATGATTGTAAACATTCTTTAGTATAAGGCGCTAAACGTTTTTGTACTAATGATTGAGGTGTACGATGTGCATTATGCATTTCAATCATTTCTTTTTCATCTACAGGTAAAATATATTGAACAATACCGCTTATACTAGCTGATGTAGCGTCACCACCAAATCGAATTGTTTGTTTACCAATTTCAATAGTTCCATCTTTTAGATCTAAATCAGGAGCATCTGCTTGATATGATACTGAAATCTGATTTGGCCATGGTCTTTCTTTAGCAAAGAAACCTGCATAATAAACCCCAGGTGAATACTGAACAAATTGTTTACCATCGAATTGTTCTACTACTGTTCTTTCACCTGCGTCATTATATGATAACGGATTGAAGAATAATAATACCATTAAGGTCACAATACCTAGTACTGCCTTAATAATTGTGCTTTTGTTTTCCATTTTTATTTTGATTTTGTTTTTGATTTTTTAGATTGTTTTTTCTCCATTTTTGATTTTAGATTTTGAATTGCCTCCATATCTTTTCGGATTTGTTCTGTGGTGGCAATAAACTTATCAATGTCTTGTTGATTTTTCTTTTTAGCCGCTTTCATTAGTAAGTCGTAACTTACTATCACTAATAGTACCACGGCAAGTGCTATTATTAACGCTATAAATTTCATATTTTATTTAATTAAATGTATAATAAGACCAACTATAAAAATTATTAACGAAATTATGTTTAAATATAAATTAATAACCTTACGCTTTTGGTCATCTTTAATGAATGGTTTTGGAAACCACGAAGCTAATAAGAATAGCCACCCTATAATTAATGTTAGACTCATATTATTTATTTAAAATTATCTTTGAAAAATTACTATCAGTTCTCATTCTTTCTAATAGTTGTTGAGAAGTCATATTTTTAGCCTCATCAAGTATTTTATCTTTCTGAGATTGTACATTAAATTCAACTTTAGCTTCTTCACCCATATTCTTCAATTCAGTGACAACAAAGTTACTTAATTCATGTGGGATTTGTTTTGCAGTTGAATCTGTGGTTAAAAACTCCATTGTACCACCACCAGCTACAATTAATAAAGCGTCTTTTTTATTTGGTGTAAAAACAAATAGTGACCAAAATAAAATCATAAATGGGTAACTCCACCACATCCATTTTCGGGACATTCGTTGTCCTTCATCATTGTTTATAAAATAAGCAATAGTTGCTACTACTGCAATTAAAGTAAACAACGCTGTAAATACTACAAACATTGTTTTCGCGTTATCAGCTACTGTGAGCCAATAAAATAATTTATACCAATTCATATTCTTATTTATTTGAAATTAATTTTGCAATTGCTTTAGCTTTTTCAATAATACTCATGTTTGACTTATCAATAATTAATAAAGTATGATATGCTTTAAACTCATTCTCATCAAAATCTTCTACACCAGTTTCATCTATAAATTTAATTTTAGATTCAGTCTCAGAAATAAACATATTAGTAGCTTGAATCTTTTCTTTAGCTTTTTCAATTTGTTCTAAGAATTGTTCACGTTTAGATTTAATAACAAGTTTATTTAAAGCACTACTTCTTACTTCAGCTTGTTTTGACTGACCAAAATGTTTAAACCCAATCATATAGTTACTTTCATATCCTTTATTAAGGATAGTGACTTCATCACCTGGTCTTAGACCATACTGATTTAAATACGAAGGCATTTTATCATTTACAATTACCTTTTCTCCGATTTGGAATTTTCTTACTGACATAACTTTTATTTTTTATTTTTTATTACATATTAAATATAACATCTTGATCTTGAGAGGCCAAACTAGTCCCACCAATAAGCAAAATATTTATCTAATAATTGACAAAATATTCTCCAATCTCTTTGTTCTAATTGATCTGATAAATATAATTCTTCATGAGTTTGACCTCTATTTGACCAATATTCTGTGTACCAATTGTTTCTCCTACGTTCAAGTATTTTAACACATAAACCTAATGCTTTAAGTGCAGGTTTAACGTGTTCTACTTCCCAATTAACACAAGTTAAATCTGGGTTAGAAAATCGTTTATACATGTTATTTAACTTAAATAACAACATATCTTCAACATAACCATGGTCCCAGTCTCTATCATTCCAAATAATAGGAAACCATTTAATTAAGTTTTTAATACTATTTCCAAAGTATCTTATTTTTTGTTCTAAATCCATATTATTTCTAATTTATAGGGATGAATCAAATGTAATTTATCAGATTGATTAATTTCAGTGAATGGTTTAGCTTCATCTATATTATCTGAGAATACAGGATAACCTCCTTCTAATCCACTAAATACTCTAGCATCATCAGTCATCACAATGTATTCTTTTGGTTTGACTAATTTTCTATGTTTACGTTTCTTTTTAATCATGTAATTCGGGTAATAATCCTGCGTGTTCTATACTTGTCCAAACTCTCTCATACCAAACTCCCATTTTAGTACCTTCAAGTAAATCAGTATCTTTTAAACCACTTAAAGCATTTTTAGATAAAACTACTAAACACCAATCTAATTGTTCATCCGCTTCTTTAATTTTACCTTGCCCAATTAGTTGTTTAGCATTTTCATATAACTTTGTAATTGATAATCTTTTTTTCATAACCTTTATTTTAATATAATATTTTAAATCCTGAAAGCCAAAAAAAGGGCCCGAGTATATTTCAACTCGGTTGCCCTGTAACTAAGCGATTAAACGCTCGCTGTTCTTAATACGTCTGCGGCTGATGTTATACATCTCATTTGCTAACGCTTGTGGTACACTACGTACACCTGACATTACATTGGTAATGTGTGATGTTGAATAACCAGTAACTTCTGATAAACGGGTTACATCTCCACTTCTTTTTCTGCTAGTGAAAAAACTCAACTTAGCAGTTCTGTTTAATTTACTCATAACTTATTTGTTTTTATTTACATATATAATATAAGTAAATAGATTTGGAGAGCCAAACTTAAGATACTATTTATATTTCCAAATATAACCTCCTGATGTTTTTTGTCTATTCTGACAACATGCTTGTATATCTCCTTTATGATATTTTTTTGCTTCAGTAATACTGGACCATTCTTTGATGAAATTATCTTCTAAATCATATTGAAGAATGGGTTTACTTATTTTATCAATAAAAACTTTTGATTTAGGTATATTATATGAACCATGTTCAGGACCTTTTGGAACAAAACTTTTAGGTTTTCTTAAATTAAGATTATGCTCTTCTGTTCGTTGATAACTTTTTAAACTATTACTTCTTTTAAGTTTTGTTTCTTCAGATTGTACTCTATTTATCGCTTTTAATTTTATTAAAGATATTGTTTCCTCAGATTGTACTCTATTTAAATTAATTTTATGACCAGGTTTAAATCCACCATTTATTGAGTTTGGGCGTGATATACCCATTGTTGCTCGACTTATTTTTTTATTTCTTTCCTCAGAAAATATAATAGTTGTTGGTCCACCACCACCATTATTTTTATTTTCTAATTTAAACCCCCATGATTTAAATAAACTAATATAATGTTTTTCCCAAAATTTCCACAACTCATCATCTACCTCATCTAATATTAATATCTCACATTTAAACTGTCTTTTATGTGAGTTAAATCTATTTTGAGGATTTCGAGTTTTACCTATATAAAATGGTGTATTATTTTTTATTAAACAATAAATAAGAGTCATACTATTTTATTACAAATATATGTTTTTTAAAACAGTTTTACTTTTTATCTAAACCTAATTGTTTATATCTTAACCATCCTACTTCTTTACCTGTAGCTGGGTTTAGATATCTACGTTTTGTTTTAGGTAATGATTCTTGCATTTGTTCAAATGCTTTAGTACCTTTAGGATATGAAGTAGTGGTTTCATAGGGGCCATTTGGATTTTTATTCATATCAAATTTCCAAACATCTACAGAACCATCTTCATTATTAAATGTTCTTTCAAATTTAATTAATGGTAATGTAGATACTTCAGCATCAATTGCTTCTGTTTTAATTTTACTTGGTCTACCTCTTTTTGCCATAATCATTTATTTTTTATTACATATTAAATATAACATAATAGATGTGAGGAGCCAAACAGAGGGCAAGTTAACCCTGCCCTCTATTCAATTTAACATAATTTTTTGATGATTTAAGACCACTTGTTTTACTTTTAGCGTGAATTCCTGGTCTTTTTGGTTTTGATTTTACCTGATGTGTTTTAACATTTGTGTTTGTTTTTGCTTTAGCCATTATTTATGAAGATTTAAGTTGTGAAATTGCTTCTAAAATTTTCGCACAACCTTCATAGTCTTCATGACATTCAAATATTTTTAGATTTTTTTCAAGTGTATCTAAAAAATTATTTCTTTCAAGTGTTAAATCATAAATTTCATTATCTTCTTCACAAAACACACTTATAACATGAATTCTTTTTTTATTTGTTTTTAAATTTATTAAAATATTTTCAACTAATGATTCAGATATTTTATAATCTCCTTTTTCCATAAGGGATATTAGTTCTTTACCATTTTTAACTGTAACTTCTATTGGTTTCATATTTTAAAATAAATTTAAAAAATTAGTATTTATTTGTTTTTCTTTTAATTTTTGATTCATATCATCCTTTTTAAGGATTTTAGTGGCTAACTTTTCTAAATGTTTACGTTTAGCTGTTTCAAAATCAGCAACTACTTCAATATGTTTTTTACTTTTTTTCATCTAACATAAATATTACCATTTACTGATAAATTCACTTCCATCGTCTAAATCAGTTGGAATATCTAATCCCAATTCTTTTAAACGTTGAGATGTATACTCATCTAATTCCCATTCAACTTCACTATTATATTTAACAACATGGTCTTCTAGACCCTCAATTTGTTTACTAGTGAATATGTCTCCTACATTTATGTAATAACAATTATAACATAATAAGCGAGGATTATTATTTTTATAGTTCTTTTTATTCTTATCTATAAAATCTAATAAAAGCGGCATTTTATAATCATTAACACGACGCTCATGAAATCCACATATATAACATTCTTCTTTTAAAAAACCTTCTTTAATTAATCTATTTTTTATTTTTTCAGGTTTAAAATGATTTATATCAATTCTACCTTCAATTATATCTCTTAAAGCTGGTTCTTTTTTAGAATTATTTAAGAATTTAGGAATTCCTTTACCACTTTGATTTTTATGTTCTTCAAATAGTGTTTTACCATTTTCACTTTTATATAGTTTAGCATATCCTTTATAATGTATGTATGAGACTCCTAAATATCGAGCAGCAGCTCGATTAGATTTAGTTATCCTCATTGCTCTAAGGACATCTTCTTTACTAATAGGTTTAGGTTTGGTCATTGTTGTTTGATTCTTCTACATCAAATTCAGGTTCAACCATATCTGATTCAGATAATCCTGTTTCAAACTCATGAAGAGCTACTTGACCTGCTATTGTTTTACGATGTGATTGTTCTAGTTCAATATATTTTTTGTATTGGTGTTCTTCCATTATGATAATTTCATCATATGTATGATCTCCTTCACCTAACTGAACGTTGACTCCTCTTTTTCTACCAGCAGTTGAACAATTCACACATGCTGTAGTATTTGGGAGGATTTCTAAGCGTTTTGGATGTATTTCTACTCCACATTTAATACATAATTTCATTTTAATTAATTTTTATTCTTCATTATCGTCTTCATATTCATCCCCATCTTCAATACTTAAATCTTCAATATCATCAATTTCTTTTAAAAATTCAAATAATTCTTCTGCGTTGTTTAAGACATATTTAGTTTCGGTTTTATTATCAGTTAATGTATATGGTTTTCCATTTTCGTCTTTACCTTCATATACAAACCAATGGATTATTTCAGCTTTATTTTTACCATGCATTAGTACCATTGTATTTTCTAATGAATCAAATAGTAAATTTTCAATCCCATCAAATGCTATTCCATATTTTGTAGCTAGTTCATTTGATAAATCATATGCTGATGTCCAATTTTCAATAATTTTAATAAACAATTGTTTATCATAACCAGTATTATCTTCATTAAGATCTATATTAACACCTAATATATCACTAAATATTTTATTTAATTCTTGTTTATTACTCATTTTTATCAAAAACTTTATATATTGTTAAAAAATGAGAAATTGAAAGTTGTTTTTGTTGAGCAAAATATTTAATAGCTGATGATAACGAATCAAATTGTTTTGTATCAATTGCTTCATTTGTTTCATCATTGTGATAAGCAAAACTATAATTTTTCATATTTTTTTAATTAATTTGGTTATTTCTTCACATTCAAGATACTTTTCTTGTTCTTCATAAAACTTTAAAATATTATTAAGTATATCTTTAAATTGTGTTTTATTTATTGTTAATGTATAATTAAAATTAATCACATTCAATATTTTGATTTCATTTAACTTATTTTTAATAGCTTCTTTTATAGATATTAAAATATTTTCAAATATAAATGTTTTAAATTCAACTGAATTTTTTAATGAATCAATTTGATCTTGTTCATATATTACTAATTCA
>Ga0315909_10001694_pt1 | contig 29447 bp, 5 predicted proteins | sample LakEriMetagenome_11_FD_203527 | JGI IMG/M metagenome (GOLD analysis project Ga0315909, IMG submission 203527) | Freshwater fungal communities from buoy surface, Lake Erie, Ohio, United States - Buoy 2 MA125 | ecosystem: Environmental > Aquatic > Freshwater > Lake | place: USA: Lake Erie, Ohio... | reverse complement strand
CAGAAGATACGCACAACAACAAATCATAAGTCCTAATGAAAGATTTATTCCTGGAGGAAAAAGAACAGAAATCCTTGCTGAATATGGTGCTTCTATAGGAGGCAATCCTACAGAAATACAAAACATGTACAATCCTGGTGACTTGTATTCCAACCTTGGATATGAACCTTTGTCTGAAAGCGATGTGGTAAAACAATATAGATCAGGAGGAGATGTTCCTAAAGCAAATACAGGATTTGTAGATTTTATGTCTGGTGGCGGTGGACAAGCTATATCAAATTTAATGGGAGCAGGATTTTCTCAAATTAGTGGTGGTGCTGCTGCTGGTTCTCAGATTGGTGGAGCATTAGGAAGTGTTGCAGGATTAATTCCTGGAGCTGGTCCTGTTGCTAAAGCTATAGCTCAACCATTATTTCAAGCAATTGGTGGAGGAATAGGTACAATTCTCGATGCGAAAGGTTCTGCAGAACAAAAAAGAAATGAAAGAAAGCTTAAAAGAAATATAGAAACCATGACAATGCAAGATTCCACAAGAGGGTTACTGGGAAATTATTCTTCATTTGTTAGAAATGGTGGCGATATTCCTTATGCAGAACATGGATGGGTGAGTCATGATTGGCAACCACAATTAATCACTAAATGGGGAGATGTAAATGTTGAAGATGTTGATGATATATTTAGACCAGCTGATATGAGAACACTTGAACATGGAGGACTTTTAAAAGCTCAAGGAGGCATGAACCTTCCCTATCCAAATTATGAGGAAAGAGTGAATAGATTTAGAAATATAATGGGAAAATATTCTGAGCAAGAATTAAATAGAAGAGCTACAACAGAAGCTGGACTAGCAGAATACGCAAAGCTCTATCCTAATGAACCATTTACAAAAGAAGATATTAGTTTTTTCCAAGACTACACAACAAAGGTGCTAGATCCTCAAACACAAGCATTTATGCAAAGAAGAGGAAATCAGGATTGGAAACCTGGAACACAGCGCAGTGGAACAGATGCTATTTGGGGACCAAAAACACAAAAACAACCTTTTGCAACAGCAGCAATTAAACCTGCAGGGGCTTCTGAGTTCACTGAACTTGGAACTGTAAGAAGTGGGTTTTCTACATCTGGTACGGATAAAGGGGGAAGTGTTGATATGAAAGGGTTAGTTCCAAGTAAAATGATTCTGCCTGGTGGAAAATCTGTTGGTATAGAGTTTATTGAAACTAGTGAAGGTAAAAAACCTTATTTCAGAAACCCATCTACAGGAGATATAGCTCCATACGATTCTAGTAAATATCACTCTGATACAGGTAGATATTACAGAACAGGTGGAAACATTAGACAAAATAATCTATCTGAATTAGACAATTTCAATTTTGGTGGTAGCTTGAAAACACATTGGGGAGGAAGAGCTGAAGTGGATTCTTACAATCCCTATCTCCCAGGAACAGGTGAAACAGTGATGTTCAAAGGAAACCAACATAGCGAAAGTGATGGTAAAGGAAATACAGGAATAGGTGTTTCTTATGGTGAGTCAGATTCATATACAGACTATGCAGAATATGGAACAGAACAAGCAGTGAAAAAAGCTAAAGTGGAAGTGGAGAATAGAGAGCCTGCTATACAACTTCCAGAACCATCTCCTTACAGCCCTATGCAAAACTTTGCTTCTGGGGGACAAGCAGATAATAATAATTATTCAATGACAGTGTTTGGAGCATTGAAAATAAACGAACATGCAGCTAATGAAATAGGAGATAAGCAAGCTAAAGGACGTACGTTCAAAACATATATAGCTGAAGTAAACGAGAAAGAAAATGAAGCAAATAATAAATTAGCTAAAGCAAATAAGCAATTAGAGGAGTTGAAGGTTGTAACACCATTTGACAGATTGAAACTCAATAGCTTACAATCTACAATTCAAGGAGAGAATGATAAGCTTAAGGATTATGCTGTGAAGAAAGTTACAGCTGCTGAGGTGCAGAATGCTTACAATGAAACAGCTGAAGAATATGGAGTGGATGCTGATGCTTTGGCTAAAGGTAAAATTAAACAGTCTAAAGATATGGGTAATGCTAAATACGGAACAAAGAAAGCACAGGATGGAAGTGTTGTAGATTATTTAACAAAAGAAGGCATGCCTTCAGATTTTAAATCAAGAAAAAAACTTGCTGAGGAAAGAGGTATAAAGAATTATAAAGGGACAGCTAGTCAAAACATAGAATTGCTTAATAAATTAAAAAGTAGTAGCTCTTCCAATTTAAATAAACAACCTAAAATTACAGATGCTGATTTTGTAACACCAGAGCTAATTGGAACTGATTCTAAACCTGTAGAAAAGTCTCAACTTGAACTTTTAGAAGAACAAGGACTTGGACCATCTAATTGGAGAAAGGATGTTAATGCTAGTGCAGCAGCTAGTAAACTTCCTAAGAAAAAAGAAGGTGAAACAGACTGGCTGGACTTTGCAAAAATAGCCTCTGGTCAATTAGCAAACCTTCTTAGAAGACCTCTTCAGGAAGATCTTAGAGGTGATCAATTGTATGGAGAAATGTTAGCAAAATCTCAAAATCAATTACAGCCTGTACAAGCACAAACATATCAACCTCTGTTAGACACACCATTTGATGTGTCTTTCCAAGATCAGTTAAACCAAAACCAAGCTACATTCAATGCTCTACAAAGACAAATAGGAGCTAATCCTGCAGCTTTATCAACTCTAGCTGCTCAGAAGTATTCAGCAGACAAACAAGTGTTAGCAGACCAATTTAGAACAAATCAGGCTATGAGAGCAGGTGTGTTCTCTAAGAACAGAGACACTCTCAATGATGCAGCTCTCAAAAACTTGGCTATTCTGGATCAACAATACACTAGACAAGCTGAGGCTATTAGTAAGACAAAAGCTACAGACCTTGAGATTGCTAAGTCTATTTCTGACAAAATTGCTAAGAACAGGCTTGAAAACAGACAATTTGCTGCATATTCTAACATGTTCCCTCAATATGGATTCAACAGGAACATGATGGCAGTCTCCCAAGCCCCTACATTCTTTAATACAGGAATAGTTCCAGGACTCTCTCCTGAAGATGCAAAAGCATTTCAGGAAAAATATGACCAGAAGAACAAAGAAAAAACACAATCTTCCACTACAGCTAAGTATGGTAAAAACCTTAAAAAACACTTTAAAAACGGATCAATCGTAAAATCTCTAAAGAACATCTAATCTAATTGGTTATATAAGATTACCAAATTTGATTATTTCTGTTGGAGAATATAATAATTCAAATTAAATTTGTACACTCATGGCCTCGTTTACAGATATCATTCCTCAGTTTAACCCCTACGTTCAGCAATTGCCTGTTGATGCAATGGTGCAAGTGGGTATGGCTAAACAGCAGATGTATGAACAAAATGTTACAAAAATTCAAGGGGAGATAGATAGGATTGCTGGATTGGATGTTTACAGACCTGTAGAAAAAAAATATTTACAATCCAAACTTGACCAACTACACGGTAAACTTACACTTCTTGCTGGTGGGGATTTTTCTAACTTTCAATTAGCCAATTCTGTAGGAGGAATGTCTAAACAAATAACAAATGATAAATTTGTTCAAAATGCTATAGCTTCTACACAACGTATTAGAAAAGGATCTACTGATATGGAAGCTGCTAGAAAAGCAGGTAAATCTTCCCCTGAGAATGAATGGTGGTGGGGAAACCAGGTATCTAAATGGTACAATGACACTAATTTAGACAATTCTTTTAGTGGTAATTTTGTTGAATATAGAGATGTTGATAAGAAACTAAGAGACCTTGCTGATAAAGTTAAAGAACTTGACAACTCTGTAGATATTCCTTACAAAAGAGATAATGCAGGAAACACATTATATTACAAAAAAGATAAAAGTGGTAAGGTTTCTGTTTCTACAGATCCTAATAGTGGAGGCACTCCTCAGATAGATGATGCAATGCTTCGCATAAAAACTAAAGGGAAGCCTGCTCAAAAGATCCTTGATAATTTTTACACCAGTCTTGATGAGAACGATAAGCAACAATTAATGATCACTGGAAATTATCATTATAGAAATGCTAACAAGGAAACATTTAAGTCTGATATACAAAACACCTATAGAGAAAAGGAAAAAATGTTGTCTGATTATGTTGTAAATCTTTCTGTAAAACTTAAAACAGACACAGGACTAAGTGATGTTGAGAAGAAACAAATCGAAACAACGCTAACTAATTTAAACAATAAGCTGAAAAATGGTGATTTAAAGAAAGAAGAACAAGCAGAGTTAAATAAAATAGATAGTATTACAGATGTCGATAGTTATAAATATCAACTATATACACAAAAGTATTTAACCAATCTAGCAAAAGATATTTCCTATCAAAGTGTTCAACAGGAATATTTGAACAATCCATATGCTCAAATGGATATGGAGAAAAGAAAACTCCAATTCCAGTATGATAAAGCAAGACAGGATCATGCTGAATGGTTATCCACCCATAATCTTGCTATACAAAGATTTGAATGGGAAAAAACAACAAAAGCGCAAGAAACATTAAAGAATATACCCATTGTTCTTCCAGGAGCAATCAGAACAGATGTTGCTGCTCCCACACTTGCAGGACTGGACAGTGAAATGAAAGGTATTGAAACTCAAATCAAGGGTATAAATTCTCAATATGGAGCATTGTTGTTTCCAAATTTATCTGGTAAAAGTAAAATAGATGCAAACGGTAAAGTTATAGAAAAATCTCCAAGAGAAAAAGCTCTTGATGAACTTCTTTCTAAATACAACCAAAACCCAAAATCTATTACAGATAATGCTCAAAGAGAATATCTTGATAAGGTTAGAGGTTATCAAGTGGAATTGTTACAAAAAGGCATGTTGCTTAAAACAATTAATGATGGGTCTAAAGTTTTTGATGATCAACTTTCACAATACTTTAAGACAAAAGGTGGAATTAATACCAAAGAGGGCAGACAACTATATAGTGCTGAACAGCTTTATGATGTTGCAAGTAGTTATTCAAAATATTATAAACCTGCTCAGGCAACAGCAGCACCATCTATGGGTATAGCTGGTTTAGGCGTTGCACCATCTTCTGGAGTTGCTCAATTTGATACAAAAGCATTTCTTGCAGAACATAGAGGAAAAAGCACTGAACCTATAGCAGTTGCTTTTGTAAAAAAATATAGAGGTGAGCAACTCACTCCCACCGAAAGAGTTTTAGTTGATAAAACAAATGAAATTAAAAGTTCTGCTACAAATGCTGTTAGAAATGTCTACACTCAAAAACTTCAATGGCAGTCTGCAGAATTAGCTAAAAGAATGCCTGAATATCAAACCATGGAAGGTGTTCTTAGTAAGGAAAATAAAACTGATATGGACCTTGCTCAAAGGTTAATTACACAAAAACTGAAAGAGTATAGTGATCTTGGTGCAGTGGATGTTTATAACAAAAGTGATTTTGTTCCTAGCACAATCAGTGAGATGTTAAAGAAAACCGATGTTGGATATACAATAAGTAAGAATTATGATGGTAGTGCTAATTTAGTTATAACTTCTGGTGATACAAAACAAACTGTTCCAATGAATGCTATAGAGTTTGCTGCTTATTTTCCAAAGTATGCTGTTACAAACCCTGTAACAAATATCAAATATGCGGTGTTAGCTTCTCCTAACAAAACAACTAACATCACTGGAACAGTAGATCCTGTAAATGCTTACATAAGTGGATATAGTCTTCCTGGAGTATCAAGCACGCCACTTGCTCCAAAGGTAAGAGTGGATGTTGAAGGATCTGCAAACAATGATGGTAGTGCTAATGATAGGTTCCAAGTAAGATTGTATTATAATACAAATGATGGTTGGAAAAATGTAATATTGAATAATCAAGGGTATGTAACAGAAGATGGTGTACAAACTATTCTTCAAAACATAGGACCTGCTACAATTCAAAGCATGTTAAAATAATAACTATGGCGATTTTTGACAAAGAACTTATTGACAATACTTCTGATAGAACTAACACCGATATTACATTAAATCCTGCATTAGGATCTCCTGCCACAAGAGAAATAAATCCTGATCTTGGAGGATTTGAAGTATTTGGAGCTAGTCCAAGTTTTAGTGGTGGTATGACTATAGAACAAATGTCAAACTTAACAAACTATCGTCAATCTCCTTCTTTCAGTTCCCCTTTTCAAATGGTTCCAAGGAGCGAGCTTCTTGCAAACCAAAGATATTCACTGTATGAAAGAAATAAAAACCTTGAAAACATATACGGACTTCAACAGGGATGGGCATCTCAATTAGCAAATGGTGTTGTGAAAATGGGTGCAACAGCTCTTGGTACATTTGCACAATCTTTTGCCACTATTCCAAATACTGTTTCTGCAATAAAAAGTGGTAAGATGGCAGATCTCTCAGGAGCTCCTGATGGATATGAGGCATCTATAGATGGATGGTTGAAAAATGTTGAAGATTATTTTCCAAACTATTTTACAACCAAAGAAAAAGATCATCCTTATTTAGCAATGCTCCCATTTGCTCCAGGGAGTGCTAACTTCTGGGGAGACAAGATTATAAAGAATTTAGGATTTACGGTGGGTGCTATTGGTGGTGCGTTAGTTCAAGATGCTGCTGTAGGGGTTATTACAGGAGGTATTGGAGAAATACCTTTAGTTGCTTCTCAGATAGGGAAAGCATCTCTATGGTTAAATAAGTTGTTTTCTGGAACAAATAAGGTGGATGATGTAATTAATTTAGCAAAAGGTCTTGGTAAAACAGAACAACAACTTGCTAATATTGCAAAGATAGGACAACTTGCGGAAACAGCTAGACTTACAAATGGATTTAGATATGGACTTTCTTTATATGGATCTGCAAGAACAGAAGCAGCAATTGAGGCTAGAGATAGTTACACACAAATAAAAAATGAACTTTTAAGAGAATACAAGTTAAACAATGTTGGAGAAGATCCTACAGGAGAAGATGCTGCACAGATAGAAAGACTTGCAACAGACGCTATGAACACTAGGTTTGGTGTAAACATGGCTCTTCTCACTGTTTCAAATGCTATACAATTTGACAATTTATTTAAATCTTTCATCACTAGTAGCAAAGGTGTAACTGGATCATTTACAAGAAACATAGAAGAAGCTGGAAAGATTGGTCTTAAAGAGGGGTCTTTGGATGTGTTTGAAAGAAAGACACCAACAACATTTGGAGCTAAAGTTTGGGAATCTGTAAAACCAAAGTTGTCAAATATATTTGCAGAGGGTGTATATGAAGAAGGTGGACAGTATGCCACTGAAAAAGGTGTACATGATTACTACACAAGAAAATATAAAAACCTTTCTAACCCTGAATATGCAAAGAACTGGAATGATACAAATGAAATAATTAAGTCTACAGTTAACGGACTTGCTGAGCAATTTGGCTCATCAGAAGGTATTGAGAACATGATGGTAGGAGCAATTAGTGCCCTCATATCTGGAGGTGTTCTTGGTAAGGTGAATTCTTCTAGAGGAGAAGGAAAAGATGAAAGACTTCAATCTACAATTAATATGTTGAACCAATATGGTTTAACAGGCATTCTTGATCAGAAGTATTCAAACACATTGAATTCTGTAGGGATAGCTAAAGAGATGCAGGAAGCAGCTAAGAGCGGAAATGTGTTTAAATATAAGAACTTAAAAGATGATCTTTTCTTTGCGTTTGTTGAATCTCGTATTCCTTCAGGAATGCATGATGTTACAATAGAGCAATTGAAAATGTTAAAAGACCTATCAAAAGAAGAGTTTGAGAAAACTTTTGGTATGGACTTTTCTACATCAAACAAGAACACTGTTTCTGAATATGTAGATGCTTTAATATTAAAAGCTGATCAAATCAAGAAAACAACAGACGCTTTAAACTTTACATATAAAAATCCATTTAGCAGAGTTATAGATCCTAAAACTCCAGAAGAGGAGGAACAAAATAATAACTACAGAACTTTTGAAGACTGGAAAACAGATTTAAGTTATTATTCTTATATTGCTCCTAGTGTAAATGATAGATTGAATTCTATAGAGGAAAGTGTTTCAAAGATAAACCCTCTGTTAGGTAATGATCTTCTTTCTAAATTAACAAATAGAGAGTCTTTAAATGAGTTAAGGAAGTCTTACGAGGAACAAGCAAACAATCTAAATAAAACTATTACAGATTCTACTTCCTACGAAGATAAGAAAAGAATTAAAGCTCAGGTAAAAGCTCTTCGTACAGCTGCTGAAAAGATTGCAATTCAAGCTAATAATGGTGTACCAGATGGCGCTACATTCAACTTCCTTTTAAACTTTGAGCTCAATAATCAAGATGCTACAAAGGATAAAGTGGTAGGTATAGAAAATAACGCACAGTTATTTGAATATGGAGTTGATGTAAATAAACTGAACAACCTGAAAGATCGTGCTGGGAAAATACTAGATGATCTTACAAGTAAAGCTGGATTTGATAAATATTTCCAGCAAGCTAAGAATATGGCTGATCAAAAGGTGGAAGAAGCTCCTGTACAAGAGGAAGTTCCCACCACTCCTACAGAAGCTCCTAAATACGAATTTACAAACAAGGCTGGTCAGAAAGAATCTGTTCGTTTGAACAGTGAATATGAAGTGCCTTCATTTAAAAAAGCTTCTGTAAAAAAGATTGCTGATGATAGATGGGAAGTGACAGCTCCTGATGGGACTCTTACATATCACACCACTAAAGAGAAAGCTGATGAGGCTGCTGATGAGATTAATGAGGATTTTGGGAATCTTATTAAGGTGAAGGTGGTTGGACAAAATCCTGATGGTACAGTGAAGATACAGGATAAGAATGGTGATATCTATGATATAGATGTAAATAAGCTTTCTGGATATGAGAGAATAGAATCTGAAGAAGAAAAGCTTGCTAAGAAGAAAGATCAGATAGAGAAACAAGAAAAAGAAATTGAAACAAAATCAGGCACTGTAAATACAGGTGATCCTACAAAAGAAACCTGGGAAGAGGAAAGCATGCTCAAAGATGCTGCCTGGTTATTCACCTCTGGAACAACAGAATCTGAAGATTGGAGTGATCCTACACAATCTTCTCCTCATGTAAAAAGATCTAGACAATTCTTAAATAAAGCTAAAACCTTCCCTAACAGAAATAGACTTAGAGCAATTCTTGTTACACCAAAACAAGTGAAGGCTCTTGGTTTAGAAGGTATTATACAACTCTCCTACAAAAAAGATTTAACATCAGATGTTAATGAAATTGAAGGAGTGAATGATGTAGATAATGGATTTGTTGCACAAGTGTTTGTTATACAGGAATCTGATGGATTGTATTTTGTAGATGAGAATGGTGAGAAGATTTCTAAGGTGGGTGAGCAAGTGGATTTGAATAAGGTGGTGTTTCAAACAATGCCTACAACATCCACTACAAATAGCAGAGGTGTTGCTAGATATAGAGCTAATCAAAAGGAACAAGCAGAACAAATGTCTAAAGCTTGGGCTCTCAAAAGAGCTGAGCTTTTCAATGCTCCAGAGAATTCATACACAACTTATGAATTTGTCATCTCTAGAGGTATTGGTGAACAGAATGAAACAAAAGATGGTGTTAAAGAAAAGAACCATGTAGGAACTATTCTGATCAATTCTGATGAGAAACAAGCTGAAAAGGTTATTGCTTCTCAGGAAGGACTTATTGTTATTCCTACAGAGAACAAGATTCCTCACAATGGTAGATTGTTGAATGTCCCTAAAGGAAGACCTGTTTTACAATATGGTGATACATTAGAGTTTTTGAACAATAAGAAGTTTTCTAAGTCTCAGGCTAAGACAATATTTGAGGTGATGAAAGCTATGGCTGATGAGATTGCTCAACAGTCTAGAGAAGGGAAAGATATTCAGATTAACAAGGCCTATCGTGAATTCCTACAGAATGTATTATTCTGGGTGAAAGGAACCACCACTGCTGGTAATCAGATGTATGTAGATGAGTCTAATCTCTACCTAGGAGGAAAACCCTATTCATTAGTGGAGTTCTCCAAGAATGAAGAAGCTATTATAGAGCAACTTCTGAATACATACAATAACGTAAATAACAAAACTCTCACAGAATCTTTCTCAGAACCATTTGTAGAATACTATTTTGAGGATGGAGAGATTAAGGATAGGGAGTGGAAGAACTATCAATCCTACCTACTGTCAGCTAAAACACCTGATGGAAAAGCTAGGAACATAAATGAAACTCCTCTTGCTACAACAATCAAGCAACCTTCTTCAGGAGTGCCTTACACGCACAAACAGAAATATGCTATTCTTGTAGGAATGGAACTTCCTATTGCACAAGTGGCTAAACCAGCTCCTGCAGCTCAAACACCTCCCCCAACAACAGGTGCTAGAAAAATAGGAGACTATACAGAAGGTGTAGAAAACACTATTAAATTAAAAGATCCCCTTGGAGACACAGCTTTTACATTTACAATAGGCGAGGATAATGTTGTTTCTGTAGAGGTGAATGACTCTCCCATTATTGATGAGGTATCAAAAGATGCAGCAAAAGTTAAACCTTATTTAGATTTTCTAAAAGCTGCTGATAAATTTGATGCTACAAAGGAAACAAAGAAATTGCTCCTAGAATTTCTTGCTATTAACATTGCCTCTAAGCTTCAGCCTATATTAGATAAACAATTAGAAGCTCAAGCAGCAGCTACAACAGCAGCTACATTCACTCCAACAACTCCTTATGGAACTCCTACAGGACCAGAGATGGTTACACAAGCTCCTACAGTTCCTGTTTCTGATGTAGAAACTAAAAGAAAAGAAGTGAGAACTGCTATACAAAAAGCAGGACAAGGAGAAGGTGGACAGTTTTTTGTAACTCTATTAGATGGTACTAGAGAGTCTGCAGTTAGAATATCTTTAAATGGTAATGAGCTTGGTATAGGAAATAAAGGAGTAACAGTAGATTTATCAACTATTGTTAAGATAGAAAATCCTGATGGAAGTGTTGTGTATGATGTTACTAAAACGTCTGATATAGAAGGAGCTAAACCTGCTAAAGAACAAACAAAGAAATCTGCAAAAACACAATTAAGATTTGCAAAGGTGGGAGATGTATTGTATGATGAAAAAGGAAATAAATATGAAGTTATTTCTAAAAAAGATAAATACGGAAGAAGTTTAGAATATAGAAAAAATGATGTAGAACAAGGAGTGATTAATCCAAAAACAGTAGGACCATATGAAAGTCCTTTTGCAATGGAAGATCTTTATTATGAAAAACCAGAAGCTCCTAAAGAACAAACAAAAACAGATCCTAACAAGTTCAAGGGATTCGATGGTCCTAGTGGAGACTTTAGAGCTGTAGCTGCTGGTGAGAAGGGTGGTATGACAGAAGAAGAACTTGAGCTGTTTAAACAATGGCATGCTGAGAATGTTCCTGGTATTCCTTTTGAGGTGTTAGAGAACATTATTAAAACACATGGTGGTGGGAAAGCATGGGGTGTGTTTGAGAATGGTGTGGCTAAGTTTGTAAGAGGTGGATTGAGAGGTACAGAATATCATGAGGTATTTGAGGGTATATGGAAAGCATTTCTTACAGAAGACCAAAGACAAGAACTGATGGCTGAGTTTAGAGCTAAGAAAGGTCAATTCTTGGATAGGGAATCTGGTAAGAAAATAGACTATGCTGAGGCTACAGACAAACAAGTGAAGGAAAGAATTGCTGATGATTTCTCTGAATTCAGACTTGGTAAACTTCCTGCTAGATCCTTAGGAGAAAAGATTAGAAGATTCTTCAAGGCTATAATGGATTTCTTCAAAAGCTTTGTTTCCAAGCCTTCCTTAAAAGATAAATTGTTCAAAGCTATTGATACAGGGAAGTTTAAAGAATTCACTGTTTCTGAAACTGTAAAGAATGAGGCTGCTGAATACAGAGCTGTAGAAGGGCTTACAGAACAACAAACACATGAGTTTGTCCAGGACATGACTGCTAGATCTGCAGGAATATTGTTCAACGAAGCTGATAAAAAAGCTCTGTTCACTCCTGAAAGAATCACTAGTAGGGAGATGTTCTCCAAGATTGAAGAAATGTACTCAAGAGAAAAGAACGCTCAAGGGTTTTCTAAGAGAGACCTACTTTCTGACAAAGCTTGGGAACAGCTTCAAAATAAAACAAAAGAGCAACTTCGCACACTTGGTATAAGCTTTAGTGAGGATGATAAGGTGGATATCAACAATGAAGAGTATGACAATCGCTTGTATGCTCCAGAACCTTTCTCTACAGACTGGAAGAAATCCTCTCCCTTTGCTATAAAGTTCACTCTTGCAACATTATTAAAAACTGCTGCCACCAATCAAAGTGGAAACCTTCGTATGGAGCTTCCTAAGGTGGAAACTAATGAAATTGGATATAAACTTATAGACTTCGGTAGGGCATTTGCAACATTGTTAGACAAACTGTCTAATACAACAAGTGTCACTAAGGCAGTGGATAAGCTCATCAATCTGGCTGACAGTAATGCAGATTATGTTAGATTGTTCAGACGCTTAGGTGGAAAAACTACAGCTGAAGGAGTGTCTTACATTCCATTCAATGATTTTAAAATACACGATTGGAGACTGTTCATCAACTTCATGCAAGTGTTCACCAAACAAAAGCCTGAAGCTCTTATACAATATAAGAGTGGAACTGAGGTGTATTCAAGACCAGCAGACATATTCACAGCTGCTAAGGAAACAGAAAAGGGCTGGATTGAGAACATGAAAACTCTTTCTAAGGAACAAGATTCTATAATTAGAAGAGATGGCAAGGTTTACAAGATTAATTCAAATGCTGTAAAAGCAATGCCCATATCTCAACCCCAGGATGCATTAACATTCCTTGGTGAGATAGGCATCAACCTCAGCATGGATGATTATTTAAGAATGAAGGATAGGAACAAATTCATGAAATCTGTTGCTAAAATACATTCTTATTTAGGAACTAATGAATCAATTGCTTCTATTACAGGAGCTACATTAGGAATAGGTGGTCCTTTGGCAGAGCTTAGTGAAATGTATGTAAAAGCTACAAATCCCAACCAGGAGAACACGCATTTCAATGTTAATGGTAAGCGTACACAAAACTATGCTGATAACAATGCTGCTTCTTTGTTTGAGAATACATTTAATGAATCAGCCACTCTTGATGAGCTTTTACAGAAAATGCCTCAGTTGAACGATATGTTCTCTGCAAATAGTCAGGTGTTAAAGAAAGGTGGACAATTCTTTGATGAGGATGGTAATAGAATAAAGACCATCAAGGTGAAGCATATTGAGGGTACAAAGGTGGTAGATAGGGATAAAGGTATTACAAGTGCAAAACTTAATCTTGGAGATAGGTTTATACAGGAAATAAACCAAAACCTCAAAGGAAACTATTACATCCTTATCCCTGCAGATAGCTCTACAGAGTGGATGATGGAAATGGGAAATACAATAAGTTTCTCTGATGTGGATAGTGGAAGAGCTTGGAGCAAGATTTACACAGCATTCAATGGATATTTGCTAGATGATATTAACATAGCTCTTGATTGGAAAAACAGATCAAAGCTTGACAATGTTAAACCTAGGGCTAAAGAACTTAGATTCTTCAAGGATATATTAAATGATAAGGATCTTAAGAACATCAATGAGATGGTTGAAAGAGGTGCTACACTGGATGAAATAAAAGACTATCTGAGAGAAAATGCTACCTCAATAAACGAGTCTGTAAAACAATACATTGATTCTACAGTAGAACAAACAACTTCTATTCTAAAGGAGAACAAGAAAATCATCACTACAGATAAAGGGTTTGCCTACCCAGAATTAATTGACACATTTGCTTTGAGCAAGGGTGTAAGTATTGATAAGTTTAAAATGAGTGAGAAAGATGTACAAAGTGTCATCACTTTTGCTAACGTAAACTATATCATTAACAATATAGAATACCACAAAATTCTGTTTGGAGATCCTTTCCAATTTGCTATTAAGGAAAAAGGTGGTAAGGTGATATTGGATGAGACAAAGCGTATTAAGTCTTTCCTCTCCCCAAGAAGAACAACATTTGATCATCCTGAATATAACAACTTCTTAAACAGGGACTTTAACAAAGCTGGTGAAATAGAACTTCAGCCTGGAGATCCTGGGTATCACAATCACAAGTCTTACACTAACACTGTCACATTTAAGGATGTTAATGTTGCAGGAAGTCTTGCTAACATCATCCCTGCTTATGGGGAGGTGAATGAGGCTGATGCTATGTCCTGGTTGATGGATGGTACATACAGAGAAATCAAGCTTAAAAATGGACAATGGACTGATGAAGCAGAAGCTTGGCATCAGTGGCAAATGGCTTTCACTAGACAAAATCTTCCTGGGTATAAATACACCAATGCTGCTCTTGAGAAGCAAGATAAGGAAATGATTTCCAAACCTGCTCCTAAATACACTATTGAAGTGTTAAAACCTATTGTTTCTGGGGTGAAACATGGTAAGGCAACAATAGATACAGTGTTGGATAAGTTTTCTCAAATGCCTGTTTATTACAGCATGGTGAAAGGTACCACTCTTGAGAAGCTCTATCTCCAGATGATGAATCAGGGTGTGGGATATGCTATTGTTGAATCTGGTAGAAAGGTGGGATCTGAGGGTAAACATAGTCTTTACAACTCTGATGGATCATTCAATGAGAATGCATTTAACAATAATGTACAAGTGCCCTGGAGTGCTTATGGTATACAGGTGGAAACCACATATGAAGGAGAGAAACAACAAACTCGTGGTAGTCAGTTGACAAAACTTTCCTCTATGGATCTTTTTGATAATGGGGAAGCTAGTGAAGATGCTAAAAAAGAATATGCTCGTAACAAGGATATTCTTGATAAAATGCACGAGAATGGGTATAAAGAGCTGTTGGAAAAACTTGGAATAGAGGATTTAGGAACCGAATTTGTTCTTCTCAAGGAAAATCATAAGACTGTTTCAGAAGTGCTTATGAATGAAATGCTTAGAAGAGAACTCTCTGATAATGCTAAGGACACTGTACAGGTGGATGAAAACAACCAGTTTAGAATCCCATTTGAAGCATCTCCTTCTTATGTTCAAATTAGAAACATCCTCTATTCAATGGTGGACAAAGCTATTCTGTCTCCCAAGGTGAATGGTGGAGCACATGTTCAGGTGCCTGCAACAATGTTTGAGGCTGCTACAAAAGGAAGAAGTCTTGCTCTAAAAACAAAAGATGGTTGGAAAAAGATCACTAAACAAGAATATGAAAAGCTTTCTGAAGAGGATAAAAAGAAGGTGGTTCTTACAGATGACACATTGAAATTCTACACAGAGAAAGATCCTTATTGTGAAATAATGCTTCCTCATTGGTTTGGTGAGAAGTTGATGAAAGCTGGTAAGTTTAAGTCTGACGAAGAGCTTCTCAATTATTTAAACACTACAAAAGAGGGTAAGAAAATCCTTACAGGTATTGGTTTCCGTATTCCTACACAAGCTATGTCTTCTGTGGAAGTGTTTAGAGTGAAAGGATTCCTTCCTCAATATATGGGGGCTACAGTGGTTGTTCCTTCAGAAATCACTGCTAAAGCAGGATCTGACTTTGATATAGATAAGCTCAACATGTACCTGAAATCAGTGTATATTGATAAGAATGGAGAAGTTAAGCTTGTGCAATATCAAGGTTCTGAGGAAGCTACAAAAGAGTTCTTTGGAAAGATATTTGATGAAAAGCTTGAGAAGACAAAAGTGAACAAGGCTGAGATGTTTGAGGCTGCACAAATATTGTTACACGGACTGGATGATCCTAAGAACCTTGTAGAAAGATATTCTGACATATTAGATTCTATATTAGATACATACGCAGATCCTTCTGATTTTGAAGCAGATATGATGACACAGCTTGAGAAATTAGGAAACAAGGAATTTCAAGCTAGTCTCAAACAGAAATTTGTAAAGGATATGTACAAGAAGTCTCTTGAGAATGAATACTACGATTCTCTGGAGAAAATGATTACGCTTCCTGAGAACTTCAGAAGACTCATATCTCCTGTAGATGATGCTGGATTGAAGAAGATATCTGAGGAATTAGATGATCTTAGAGGATACAATGAGTCTAACATTAAGAACAGACTTCTTAACAGAAACTATATGACATCTCTTAGACATGCGTTTGTTGTGGCTAAGAAGTGGGTGGGTATAGCTGCTGTTAATATTACAGGACATTCTTTAGCTCAAAAGACAAAAATTTACATTGATCCTGTTAAATTTGAACAGCTTTCTAACAGAGACAAAAACCTAATAGGTGATGGAACAATTGCTCTTCCGCATAACAAAGTGGTTATCAATGGTAGGGAATACATTTCTCTATCTGGTAGAATGGATGCTACTGGTAAGTTTTACATTTCTGATGGCTTATCTGGGTATGCAACTACATTTGTGGATGTGGCGAAAGATCCTTATATTATGAAGATTATAACATCTGATCTTGCTGTAGGTACATTTATGTTCTTGCAAAGAGTGGGTGTTCCTTTGAAGACAGCAGCAATGTTTATGAATCAGCCCATCATTAATAAGTATTTGGAAATGCTTGATTCTGAAGGTAAAAGAAACTTGTTTGATGGAAATACAATAAGTGCTGTAAAGATGTTGTTTGGTGATACAACAACAGATTTGCTTAATGAGGCGGGTGTTAATACACAAAATCTTGATGAAAACATTAAGAAATACTACGCTGGTGAAAAACTTACACAGATTGACAATGCTGTACAACAGAACATTCTGAATGAGTTTTTGAAATATGCTAAGATGGCTGAATACAATTTCAAATTTACACAAGCCATAAACTACGATACAACATCTTTCAGAAATGCAGAATCTTTGTTTAAAAAGGAAACTCTTACAGACACAGCTGTAGAAACAAATATTATTTCTTCCGTAGATGATATTTTAAATAATTCATTCCTGGGTGGACAAAAGAAACTGTTAGGGTTGTCATCAAATGCAATAGGTGCAATATTAAGACTTGATAAGTTTGCTTTTAGAATAATCACCAATGATGTTCTCAGAAGATTTGCTAAAAAGGAGTTTTTCAGCCAAGATGATTATGAGAGAGTGGCAAATAAGATTAAAGCTTCTTTCCTGGATTTTGTAATTCAAACCAAGACAGGACTTAATAAAGAAGTGAAATCTTTATTAGTGGATGCAGGTACATCTGTAGCAAGCAAATTGGAACAGGCTAAAAAAGACTTTCCAAACAACCAATTACTGAAAGATTTACAAGTGACAAGCTCTCCAAGAATAGATAGTGCTAAAACTGTAAAACTAGCTGTAAACCTGAAGGAAGCCTATGATGAAAATCTCTATACAGGATATATGAGAGAACTTAGAGACAATCCTGCTACAAGAGATTTGTATTATGACATTATAACAACCTCTATTCTCCAGGGAACCTACCAATCTGCTATTTCTATCAGAAACATTATTCCAATAGAAGACTTTGCAGAAACAGTTGCTCCTGTAATAGAGTCTCTTGTTTCAGATCCTACAGTGGAAGCATTCTCTAAGAGTGGATGGTTTGAAAGAAACAATTGGAATGATGAAGATGTTATGCCCACAGCTAGTCCTAAATTCTACATGTTAAACCCAGACCAACCTCCTATTGGTGTAGATCAGTATGGAAATGAAATATTCCAATACCAAACTTCAGCTTATACAGATATTAAAGGGTTGAATGTTCTTGGGAAAGATAGAAAAATCCTACTTTTGGGAGAGAAATACAACTTCAGAGATGTTCAAAATGAATTTGTTAAAGTGCCTAGGATAATGCAAAGGAAGGATGGTAGCTACATTGATGTTATGACAGGAAGAACAATCACTGGATCTACAATAAAGAAAATGAGAGAAACAGGTGATCTTTCCTTTAGGGACTATCTGGGATATCAGAAGGTGAGAGATGCTTATGGTAATCCTGTTGTAGCAAGTATGGATAAAGATGGTAATGCAACATATGTCTACAAGCTCATTAATCTCTATGGAGATGGAATGTATGCTTCTGAATATTACACAGAATTAGATCCCTCTCCGTTGAACAATGGTACATTAAAGATTGACAATGAAATTCCAGATGCTGACATTATCGCTTATTACGGAAACAATGTCTCAGCAGCACAAATAGCTAATTCACAGCCCACACCTGCTTCTATTGCTCCTGTGCAAATTTCTACAAGAGAAGTTTCAATTAATGATATATTAAAAGGAGATCGTGATGTTGAATCTCCTGCTGAAACAGAAGCGTTGATGTTGTCTCTTGGTGCCAAAAAAGTATCAAAAGGAATGTTGAAGATTGATGGTCAACATTGGTATCTTGATACAAAATATTGGAACACAATGCCTAAAATAGGGGATAGAACTGAATTATTTGTCTATCCTAATCCCGATGCGCCTTTAAAAGATCAGATAGAAATATCAATAGGATTTGCATCTAAAGGAAATAGAGAATTTATTACACACAAACCTGTTGCTCCTACACAAGCTGCTGTAAGTGGTCAACCTACAGAAATTGCTCCAGAGGAAGTGAAAGAATTCTCAGAGTTTGGAACTGATTACAGGTTCACTTTGGAAAATGGTGTTGTTGTAAGTGGTGAGTTTAGACAAGGAGGAAGAGATTGGCAACCTATGAATGCTAAGAATGTGGTTTCTAAATACACATCTCTTTCACAAAAGCCAAGAGAAGAAGCTCCTTCTGTAGAACCAGGACAACCAACCGCTTCAATATTTGAATCAAGGAATGTACAAATAGATTACACAACTGGTCAAAGACAAGCACTTTCTGATGTGCAAAATCTGATTGATGCAAATAAACAAGGATATTATCTTTTAGCTGGGTATGCAGGAACTGGTAAAACTACAATTGCAGAAAACATAGCTAGATATGCCCAATCAAAAGGAAGAAAAGCTGTAGTACTTGCTCCTACGAACAAAGCTGCTAAAGTGTTGAATGACAAACTAAAAGCTGCTGGTGTAGGGTCTGAAGCTTCTACAATCCACAAAGCAATATATGGAGAACCTGATCCTATTACAGGAGAATGGGTGATAGGAGCAGATATAAAGAATTCTGTACTGATTATTGATGAATCATCAATGGTATCTAAAGAGTTAATGGCTGATCTCATTAATGCTACAGACAGAAACAACATACTCATCTTCATGGGAGATAGTTTCCAACTTGAACCTGTAGGAGAAGACAGTGGGTTGTTTAAAGGAAAAGTGGAACAAGTGAGAAATAGTAAAACAGAACTTACAGAAGTGAAGAGACAATCTCTTGATAGTAATGTTCTTAAAGTGGCTACATTGACAAGAATAGAAGGAAAACCTTATGTTCCATCTGTTACTATTCCGGATTTTAAAGTGGCTAAGTCTAAAGCTGAGTTTGTTGATGATTTCAAATCTGCAATCAAAAATGGGGAAGATGCTGTAATGATTGTAGCTACAAACAATGAAAGAATAGCAATGAACAATGTTGCTAGAAATGAGAAGTTTGGAGCAGAAAAAACTCTTCTCAATGAAGGTGATGTGATGATATCTGTAGCTAATTCAACAGCCTATCCTAATTCAGACATGTTTGAGGTGGATAGAATAAATGATTCTGTTAAACAAGAAATTGTTCTTGAAACAAAAGATGGTAAGTCTTTCACTTATGACGGATTTTTTACAGATGTTGTAACAAAAGATGGTAAAAGTGTAACAATGTTGCACATACCACTCCTAGACAAACCTAGTTTCTACCACGCTCAACTCATGCAATATGCTAGAAGAAATCCAGATTTTATGGACTTTTTAGAATCAAGAGGGTTGGTTATGGAAACAAAGAAAGGGCCAAAACTTTCTCCATCTCTGGTGATAGCTACATACGGATATGCTGTAACAGCACACAAATCCCAAGGGTCTCAATGGAGCAAAGTGTTTGTAAATCAGAACTTTGTATCTCCCAGTTGGAATTCTGCTAGATGGTATTACACAGCAATCACCAGAAGTTCTAAGGATGTGATTGTTCTTAATACAGGAAACAATATTCCTATTAGTGAGGCTGAGATGGATAGTAAATTAAACATTCCTTCTTCTCAAGAACAATCGACAAAAGACATTCAACCTAAACCTGAAATTCCTGCATACATTGTAAACAATACATTACAGAATTCGGATGGTACAAAGAGATTTGCCCAAACAAATGGTGACAAAATTTTCTTAAACCCTGTTGCAAGTACACAAGAATTCTTTGACTACTTTGAGGGTAAGGAAGGTGGATCTACATCATTACAGAAACAAAAGGTGCTAGATAGTCTATCTAGAGCAGGATGGCCAATTGAAAGAATAAAATCTACATTAAATAGCACTAAATTAATAAATACTTTCTTAGTTTTGCATGAGCAGAGTCATATTGATAATAATGACAAGGATGTATATTGGGTGAATGGTAAAGATTTAATGACAGATGATAAGATTGCTATTGAAACTAGGGCTTCTTTGGATGCGTTGAATAAACTATCTCCAAATGTTCAACAAGAGTTTCCTGACAAACCACTTAATATTCAAAACAAAAAATGTAACGGATAATGGCATGTAGATTAGATGTAAAAAAAGCAATACTTGATGAGGCATTTAACGAGATGTTTGAAGGTAGATATACGTTCACACGTCTTACAGATGACACTGTAAGAATAAATAATCGTGCAGATGCTCCAAAATCTAAAGCGTTAACTAATGCCCAAGCAAAACAAATTGCTGAGGAGAGATTAAAAGCTGTTGCTTTATCATTTAAAAATGCAGTTACTGGGTATGTTTCTCAGTATTCTCCATATGATCCTGTAACAATTACATTATACGTAACCCCTGCATATGTTGAACACGAGTATCAAAAGCTTCCAGAAGATCAAAAAACTGATCCAAAAGATGGTAAAACATTTCAACCAACAATTAAACCTGCAGTGATTAAACCAGGAGTGCAAGAACTATTTGAATCTAATCCTGAATTAGCTAATATAGGTACACCAGAGCAATACTCTCAATATCTAGATACTATATTTCCTGATAGTAAAGTGAAGGATGTTTTGTATCATGGAACACCAGATGGTCAATTTGAAAATTTTGATATATCAAAAGCAGGTAAAGTTACAGGCACTTCAACAAAAGGAGTTTATCTTACAGATAGTAAAAGAACAGCTGATTTTTATGCTGAAGGTTCAATAGACTTTAGTCAATTTGAGTCAAGAGAAGAATATGAAGCTGTAACAAAAGCTAAAGTTTTTAAAGTTGTTGTAAATGCAACAAATTTAAAATTAGTAGATAATCCTCAAGCACAAGAAAAACAAGGAGATGCTGTTTTAAGAACAAAAGAAAAATTATCTGATATAGGATTTTCATCACAAACTCCTGATTTTGCTCACCAATACGTAGTATTTAATCCTGAGCAAATCCACATATTAGGTAATAAACAAGATATAGAAGGATTTAAAAAGTTTGTTAGTGGTGAAGGAAAAGCAATGTTGCAGTTAGAAGGAACTGAAGTGTCTAAGGCTTCTCCTAAAACAATAGCCCTGGTTAAGGATTTCTTGAAAAGGATTGGTGTGGACATTAAGAAAATGCAAGAAATTGTTATTAATGGAAAAAGGGAAAGTGCCAATGGTGTTGCTCTTATTATGCAAAAGTTGGTTCAAGTGGTTGAAGGAATGGAGGATGTAGCCCTTCCTGAAGAAGCAATGCACTTTGCTGTTGAAATCATAAAACAGACAAACCCCAAACTATACAATCAGCTTCTTAAGGAGATAAATAACTATGTTATTTACAAACAAGTACAGAAAGATTATGGTACAGATCCTCGTTATCAAGGTAAGGATGGTAAGCCAGATATCCTAAAGCTTAAAGAAGAAGCTATTGCAAAGGTGTTAGCTGAAACAATCATTAATAAGAATGAGGGTACAACAGAGAAACCAGAAAACCTGGCAAAAGCTCAGTCTTGGTGGTCTTCTATATTGGATTGGTTGAAGAATCTCTTTGTTAAGAGTGGGTTTGATAAAGCTGCAATGAGCATTCTCTCTGGAGAGAATATAGGTACAGTGGAAGATATTAGAAGTGAACAAGACAATGTGTTCTTACAGAAGTCTCAACAAGATAAGGTGTTTGAAGGTCTTAAGGACATTAGTTCTAAGATTGAGAAAAGAGATGATGGATATTATGTAGATGGTAAGAAGGTACCTACAAGGGTGACAGATCTTGTTAAAGATTGGTATGAAAGAAGATTTGCCACCAAAGATCTTACAAAATCTGAATTCCAAACTGCTGTAGATGATTTAAAGGCTGAAAAAGGAACAGCTGGACATGCTGATTTGGAATATATATTCAGCTTGTTTGTGGATAAGGATGGATATTTGAGAGAATCTCCTTTAGACGATAGTGGATATACATCCCAAATAGACCCAGAAAGTAGAAAGATATATGATCTTCTAAAGACCAACTTAGAGCAAAGATTGAATTCCTATCCCAAAGGAACTAGATTCCTTTCTGAAATAATGGTGTATGATGCTAAGCGTGGGCTGGCTGGTACAATAGATTTTGTTGCCATCACTCCTGAAGGAAAGGTTAATGTCCTTGACTGGAAGTTTATGGATTTGAATACAGACAAGTATGAGGATGTTCCTTGGTATAAAGTGAATGCTTGGCAAAAGCAAATGAAGGAATATACAAACATCTTGCAAAATGTTTATGGTGTTAAACCACAGGATTTTGGTCAAACAATGATGATTCCTATCAAAGTGAGATATAGTGCTGGCGATCCTAAAAACAATGTACTTCCAAAACTAATGGACATTGAGATAGGTGGTGTAGTGGTGAAGGATATTAAAGAGGACTATTTGATTCCTGTAGCTCTGAAAACACAAAAAACTGGTGTAAAAAAAGTTGATAAGCTGATAGAAAGATTAAATGATGTATATAAGAAGCTATCAGAAAAGAAGGTGCTTCCTTCTGAAAAGCTCAGTAAGTCTGAACAATTAAATGCTCTATTCAAGGCTATCAGACACCTTCAGATGAGACAAGATGCTGCTCCTCTTGTTGAACAAGCTAGGATATTGAACAAACAAATGAATGAGCTCATTAGTTCTTATAGGGAAAAGTTTGAAGGTAAGGATGCTAATTCTTTTACAGATGAGGAGGTGACAGATTTTACAGAAGCTATTGCTCTTGGTCTTGAGGCAATTTCTACATATACAGAATTATCTATTGATTTAAGACCTATATTCCAAGGAGAGCTTTCTGAAGAAGATAAAAAACTACAAGAAGCTATTGGAAAAGCCTCTGAAGAAGCTAGAAATATACAAAGTGAATTAAAAGAAATAGACGCAGATTTTACATCAGACATAATAGGCAAGAGAGAAAATGTTGAGAATCTTTCTACACCAGAAAAGATTGTAAAAGGAATAGCTAAATGGTTTGGAAACACAGCCACTATACAGTTAAAATCTTTACAGGTGTTGTTTAAAAAGGCTAACAGAGCTTTTGGGTATGCTGCAATGGATGCTCTTAATGAAACAAAAAGGCTTTTGGGTATAAAGGAGGAATATGATAAATGGGCAAGAGCAAAAGGACTTTCAGCCAAAAACTATTTTGACATCCTAAAAAAGAAGGATAAGAATGAGCTTATAGATGAATTCGATCCTGAGTTTTATTCAGAACTTAAGAAAAGAACACAAGATAAGGACTTTGCATGGATTAGAGATAATATAGATGTTCCTGCATACAATGCTCGTCTAAAGGAAAGACTTGCTGAGGAGATTGAAAGAATAGAATCTAAGGTGAGACTTGGTTCTGATGAGGAAATTAATGCTCAAATAACTAAAGAAAAAAGTCAAGCTGCTAGATTGTATAATACATCTACAGCAGAATCTCCTGGATGGTTTATATATGATGAGGTGAAGAAGTTTCCTAAGAGAGAGAAATGGGAATCCGAACAATGGAAAAACCTTAACAAACCTGAGAACGCTCCTGCAAAAGCTTTCTATGATTACATCAAAGAAAGAAATGAATACTATCAAGAGATAGGATATATACATGCTGCTCAGGCTAGAACATTTCTTCCTTGGGTGAGACAAGGATTGTCTGAGAAGCTGATATTTGGAGGTAAGATGTCCCTTGGAGAACAGTTCCTTAGGAACATTTCATTGGATGAGAATGAGACAGGGTTTGGTCAAATAGATCCTTCAACAGGTAGACCAATTGACACTATTCCCATTTATTTTACAAGAGAGCTAGAAGCTGGTGAAGAGAGTAAAGACTTGTTCAAAACAATGGCTTTATATAACGAATTTGCTATTAAGTTTAAATATCTTTCTGATATAGAAGCACAAGGAAGAGCTTTATTAAGACTTGAGAGAAACAAGAAAGCCATCAGAACATCTTATTTTGGAAAGACGCAATACAAAGATGGAGATATAGATGTCACTCCTGATAACAATGAGAACGCTGAGCTCTATGAGAAGATGTTAAAAGCTATTGTATATCAACAAAAGTTTATTGAAAGTGAGACATTTGATCAGGTGTTAGGTAGGATTGGAGGATTCGGTAAAAAAATTAATGATAAACTTGGTTTTAAACTACTTCCTGAGAACCTAGAGGGTAGACAACTTAGTCTTAACAAAGCTCTAAATCAATTGAATAATACATTCCAGGTGAATGCATTAGGATTAAATGTTCTATCATCCATGTCCAACTTATTTGGAGGCTCTTCTCAATCTTTAATTAACGCTGGAAAATACTACACAAAATCCCAGTTTGTATCTACAGAAATGTGGATACTTGGACAAAAGATGGGAAATATAGATGGGTTAGACAGGAAAAAGGCTATTGCAGCATTAGAATATTTCCTCCCTCTCACTGAGAACTATGGAGCAGAGATAGCTAAAAAGCTAGCCTTAAACAAGCTTAGCGGAGAGAATATACAGGATTTTCTGATGATACTTATGAGAAACTCGGAAAAGGCTGTACAAACCACCAACTTCTATGCATATTTAAGAAACACAATTGTTGAGGATGGGAAGCTCTATAATGTTAGAGAATACCTTAGGTCCACTCCTGAATATGCAGATATGTATGCAGGCACTAAAGAACAGAGAGATTCTAGAATGGAGAAGTTTGAAAAGGATGCTGAAGCTCTTTTGAAAGAGAAAGGTGTTCTGACAGTTGGTAAAATAGAGAATAATGAGTTTGTAATCCCTGGTGTGGACAGAAAATCTGAGAGTGTTATAGAACTCAGAAGAATTGTTCAACAGATAAATAGTGATGCTTTAGGATCTTTAAGTGCTGATAATAAGAGACTTATAAACATGAATGTTTATGGAAACTCATTCATGGTGTTCAAAAACTGGATTCCTAGGCTTGTGGATGTAAGGATTGGTGGAATGAAATATAATGCTGGTACAGACGCTTATGAGTGGGGAAGAACAAGGATGGTGATGAAAATCATCTCTGATGATCTCCTTGGATCTATTGGAAACCTTAGAAACTCACTAGTGGCAAACGATAAGGGAATAGCTTATATAAGAGAACTGTATGAGAAAAAGAAAGAAGAATATGAGAAAGATACAGGCAAGGTGCTTGATATGACTGAAAGTGAATTTATAGACTTAGTGAGACAAAACATTAAAAATCAATTAGTTGATGTGGTTTTCTATGCTACACTTTTTGCTCTTGTTATAGGATTAAAGGCACTAGCTCCAGACGATGATGAAGATCCTATAGTTAAGAATCAATATAAGTTTATATTGAAAGCTACAGATAAATTTAAAGATGAGATTGGGTATTTCTACGATCCTACAAGTTTCACTAAGCTTGTTAGTGGAGGATTGTTCCCATCTGTCAATCTTTTAGATAACTATAAGAAAGTGTTTACAAACTTTCTAAAAGAGAACTATGCTCTAGCTATGGGGGATGAGGAGGCTGTAGAAAAGAACTATGTTATAAAATATGTCCTTAGATCGTTCCCTCTGTTAAACCAAGGACAAGCTCTTCTTCCTATGTTTTCTCCAGAACTAGCTAAAGACCTTGGAATAAAAATGCAATCCCAATCTGGAATTAGATAGTAGCAAACGCTATATTATGTCAATAATCTTATTTAGACACATTGTTTATAACCCTAAACCTTTTAATTTTACAATATTATGAGAACAGCTGCAATTTGCCCCACATGTGCTACATACACCAATTCTGTATGTGTAATTTATGACGGTCCTTATTTGTCTAATTTAGGCATAAATCCTATGTCTTCTTTAGATGATGCTTTACAACAGATTAATTCTGTTGCAGGAACGTTTGAAAAAACTGCTAACAAATCTACAAACACGTCTTTAGGAACCTCAAACGCTCTCTATCCTACACAGAATGCTGTTAAAACTTATGTGGATGCAGCTATTTCTGCAATTCCCACTCCTGATTTACAACAAGTTACAACTGCTGGAAACCAAACAACTGTCGGTATGTTAGTAGATGATGGTACTGGCATTGATGTACTAGAGCTGTATGCAGGAGTAGCAAGGGCTAATGATTTTGGTAGTGGTGAATTTGTTCAAATAGACAAAGATTCTGTAACATTTAATAATGGTACTTTTTCTGTAAACGTTATAAGTCCTTTCCAAACAGCAGCAAGAACTATAAATATGCCTAATGCTAGTGGTACACTTACTTTGTCTGTAAACGGTAATACAGCAAATTCAAGTGGTCAAATCACTATTCCTGATCCTTACAAGGTTTATGTAGCTGTGATATCAATGGTTAATGGATCTATAATCAATTTGCTTAAAAATACATTAGGAGACACTCTTACATGGGTGGCTTCTCCTGGAGTGATAGCTACATCATCTACAGTTCTTGCTAGTCAAATTGACACTTTTGTATCTGTTACAAGTGGATCAGCTGTTCCTAAGATAGTGAGCACTAATGTTGTTGTTTCATCTCTGAGCTGGAATGTTGCCATACATCAAACAGATAATGCAGGAGTTCTAAACAACACAGATTCTGTATATGTAGAGATTCGTGTCTACTAATATCCTATAAGAATATAAGAATGAATGTAAATTGTACAGCTAAACCTTGCCCTGTAATACTTGATGCCACCTGTGTTTTCTACTCAGGTGGTAAGCTTTTATATACAGGCATAAAGACAAATGACAATTTACAAATAGCTCTTGAGAAGATAGATGCTAAGTTTCAAGATTCTAATATTGGGTATATATTTGAGAATGGGATTATTCAATCTTCCCCAGGACAGCCTGTAAAACTAGGCGGATCTTTAACAGGAAACACCATAATTAACAGTGCTGGATTCACATTCAAGCTCTCAGGAACCATTGAATCTCAAGCTTTTATAACAACAGGAGGAACATCTTCTCAGTTTGTTAAAGGTGATGGTTCTTTAGACAGCACATCCTACCAACCAGCAGGCCCATACATAACAGCTCTTACAGGAGATGGAACAGCTAGTGGTCCTGGATCAGCCACACTCACTTTATCAAACAGTGGTGTAATAGCTAATACATATGGAAGTGCTTCATTAGTACCTGTAATTACAGTGGATGCTAAGGGAAGGGTGACAAATGTGAACAACACTCCCATCAACTATCCTCCACAATTATTGTTCTTCTCAGGAGATGTAGGAGGTGCTGGACAAACAGGAGCTAATGTTACATTAACACTAAATAATGTAAACAGTGGGGTGTTTCCAGCTATAACACCTCTCAAGTTTTCTGTAAATGCAAAAGGGTTGGTAACAGGAGCAGCTCCTCTTACAAACCTAGACATATTTGCTTTAATAGGATATACACCTGTTCCTCAGACACGCACATTAACAATCAATGGGCAAACATATGATTTGAGTGTTAACAGGACATGGAATATAAGCACACTTCCTTCTCAAACAGGAAATGCTGGGAAGTATTTAAAAACTGATGGTACAAATGCAAGCTGGCAAACAGTGGATGCTCTTCCCAACCAAACTGGTAATTCAGGGAAGTTTCTAACTACAAATGGAACAATAGCTTCATGGCAAACACTTCCTCCTTCAGGTGTTACATCTGTAGGACTTTCTATGCCTTTAGCTTTCACTGTAACTAACAGTCCTATAACATCCTCAGGAATTATTAATGTTGCAGCTGCTGGAACACCTTCTCAATATATAAGAGGTGATGGAACACTTGCTACACTTTCTTCAAATGTTAGTGGTGGTGGTTCTAGTATAACATACTACCTAAACTCAAGCGTAAATGCTTCTGTAGGTGGCTATAAGCAAATAAGCAAAGTTCCTGTAATAGGTGCTGGTACAGATATATCAACATCAACAAATGGTCTTATTGCTCAGTACCTTACAGATACAGGCGACCCTGGAGTTATTAATATACCTAGTGGCGGATGGCTAATAGACTTTTATTTCAGTGCAGATTCAGCAGGAGGCACTCCTAGTTTTTACGTAGAGTTATTGAAGTACGATGGAAGTACATTTACTTCTATTGCTAGTAATTCTGCCACTCCTGAATTTATCACAAACGGAACGTCTGTAGACTTTTATTCTACTTCTATATCTGTTCCTCAAACTACTTTAACGGTAACAGACAGATTAGCGATTAGAGTGTATGTTGATTGTAGTGGAAAGACGATTACACTGCATACGGAGAACGGAAACGTATCTCAATTCATTACCACTCTATCTACAGGTATTGCTGCTCTTAATGGACTAATTGCTCAAGTTCAATACTTTGGAACAGGGACAAGCGGTACAGACTTTGGTATATCATCTACGAGTGCTACCCATACTTTTAATCTTCCTGTTGCAAGTGCTACAAACACAGGAAAGTTAAGTTCTACTGATTGGAGTACATTCAACGATAAGCCTAACGGATACTATCAAAACACAACTCCTACTGGAACTATACCTTTAGAGAGTACTTGGATTCATTCTGATACTGGTATTGCGTATAAGTACATTAATGATGGCAACAGCAATCAATGGGTTCAATCCACACTTCCTTTAGGTCCTCAAGGTCCACAGGGAGCAAGTGGTACAAACACCATAAACAGCTTAACAGCCACAACACTAAGCGGTATAATTAAGGGTAACGGTTCAGTAATAAGTACAACTACTGTAGTATCTGAAATAGGATATACTCCTGAGAATGTGGCTAACAAGGAGAATGTTACATTAGATAATTCATCTACAAAGTATCCAACAAATAACTTAGTGAAAACTAATTTAGATAACTTTGCTGATGATGTGGATTATGCGATAATGACAAATCAAAGATTACTATTTAATTTTTAATATTATGAGTTTACCAGCAGGAAGTTTAGTAAGAGTTGC
>Ga0315909_10001692_pt1 | contig 29481 bp, 17 predicted proteins | sample LakEriMetagenome_11_FD_203527 | JGI IMG/M metagenome (GOLD analysis project Ga0315909, IMG submission 203527) | Freshwater fungal communities from buoy surface, Lake Erie, Ohio, United States - Buoy 2 MA125 | ecosystem: Environmental > Aquatic > Freshwater > Lake | place: USA: Lake Erie, Ohio... | reverse complement strand
TAACACATAATATGGATAATTTTCAATCTTAAACTTTTTAAGAATAGGATCATTATCTTTTACTTCAAACTTATTCCAAGGAATAGATGAAAGAGATTTTTTTGTTTCTTCAGTTGTGTTTGTATTTGAAGGGTAAATAGTAATAAATACAACATCGTTTTTATAGGTTTCTTGTAATTTTTTCAATAATGGAATTTCAGTATTACAATTTTCACTCAAAGGATTATAAAAATGAAGATATAAATGCTTTCCGTTGAAAGAACTTAAATTAGTAATCGTTCCATCTTGTGCTGTTAAACTAAATTCAGGAGATTTCGCGCCAGGTACTAATTCTAAAAGTCGATTTGAAGTATTCTTCGCAATTATTTCATCATTTTTAAACAAACTGTGTTTTGAAAGACTATCAAGAATTGTAAGGATATTGTTCTGATATTCATTCCCTTTATAAAATTCCTCAGACAATAATTTAATCATTGCTATTTCTCGAATACGCATATTTATCAATGTGTATTCGCCGCCAAGTGCTTTCATCAAAAGAGTTGGACTGCTTTTTTCAATGGCTAAATTAACACGAGCTGCTGTCTCAACATTGAATCGAGGCATTTGATTTTCATAAAATTTAGATAAATATTGCATGTAAGAATCATTTTCATAATAAACAGGTGTGTGTTTTAAATAAAAATCGTGTTTTTCATACTTGTTTCTAGTTCCAACATTTTGAATTTCATCCATTGATGCAAACGTAAATTTCACATATGTTTTAAAAAAAGTACTTGTGTCATTTTTATATGCTTTTTCAGCATTTAATTTGAACGTATCTAATTCTTTTGCAAATTCAATTGGCTTACTGTTTTTACTGTAATAGAAATTTCCAATGAAATCATCAACCCAGCGATCAAATCCTAATATTTTATAATTGATGTCATTACTGTCTAATGAAAAGAATGTCAATTCAACAGAGTTTCCACTTGGTCGAAATGGATCATATTTATCTTTTTCAGGAAATAAAACTTCATACTTAGCCTTAGGTTGAATGTATAAAAACGCTTTATTTTTATTCGAACGAATAATTAACTTTTCATTTTTAGGAGCTGTAATTTCAAATTGAAAAGTACTGTCTTTTTTGACAGTTGTACTTGCAATTAATTCTTCAGATAAGGTTAAATAGTCTTGAATTCTATAAATTTCAATTGATTTACCAATATATGCAGGAGCATACCCCGTAATAATTGTACTTTTCTCTTTCTGTCCAAACGAAAGGAAACTTAAACCAATTGAAAAAGCTATTAAAAAAATGAATTTTATCATTGTAGTGTTTTTGTTAAATAGAAGCATTAATTATACCATATTAAACGAGAAGACTCGAATTTGTTACAAATTTTGTGATTGAACCATTGTTCTTATAAATTTCTCGAACAATTGATGCATTGATAGCGCTGTATTGCTGATCTGTTAAAAAGAAGATTGTTTCGATGGTTGAAATTTCTAAATTCATATGTGCAATCGATTTTTCGTATTCAAAATCTTTAGAATCTCTTAAACCTCGAATAATGTAATTTGCATGAATATCTGCACAAAAATCAACAGTCAATTTATTGTATGTCAATACACGAACATTATCATATTCTGAGAAAAGTGATTCAATGTGTTTGATTCTTTTTTCAATATCAAATAAATATGTTTTTTGTTGATTAACACCAATTCCAATGATTACTTCATCAAAAAGAGGTAAAGCTTTTTTTACAACAGCTTCATGCCCTTTCGTAAAAGGATCAAAAGAACCAGGAAATAAGCCGATTTTTTTCATTTATTCATCATCTTTTGGGTCATTACTAAAAAAGCTAAAGTGTACATTTCCATACAATCGTTTGTTTTCAAATGATGGGTAATGTTCTAATTTAGTTTCTCTACCATGTTCCACTATTAATACGCCATTTTCTTTTAATAAATTTCTTTGAAATACGATCTCAACTATTTCATGATGAAATTTCAAAGCATAAGGTGGATCAGCAAAAATTATATCGTATTGATTTGTTGTTTTTAATAGAAATTGAATAATATCTTGCTTGATTACCAATAAATCTTCTTCAACATCTAATTCTTTTGCATTTTGACGAATGAATTTTGTGCAAAAAAAGTCTTTATCGACCGCAGTTACTTTTCCAGCTTCACGCGATAAAAATTCGAATGTAATATTTCCAGTCCCCGCGCACAAATCTAAAACATCAAAGTCAAGTAAAGAATATCTATTCTCTATTAAATTAAATAAACCTTCTTTAGCGTAGTCCGTAGTTGGACGTGAAGGAAAGTTTTTTGGAACAGAAAATCTTCTTGATTTTAATTTACCTCTTATTATACGCACTGGATATGAGAATTAAGTAATGTTTGTTTATTGATTTCAACTTTTGAATCAACAATTTCTTTAAATTTTAATAATTTCAATTTTACTTCATTTACGCATTCTTCATTTGCGCCAGAACCTAAAAGTAGTGAGATTGAATTATTTTCATTGAACATGTTTTTTTGTTGTAATGAAAATAAAACATGGTAAATAATATCATCTGAATTCAAATAATTAAAATTTGAATAAAATTGTAATTCATTTTTATCCGTCAAAATTAAGTTAAAGGAATTTTCATGAATAATTATTAATGTTGAACTTTTTGAAGACGAACTTTTAAAAATGCTTCTAAGTAAAAAACTGCCTTCATTTTGAATAACAATTCTTGGGAATTTAATAACGAAGAACGATTTAACCCATAATGGAATTTCAAAGATGTTTACCAAAGACAATTCAGGAATACGATTGTAATCAATATGCGATAAAGGTATGTTTTTACTAAAACTTAAGTTAAAAATATCTTCAGGTTTTACTTCACTAAAAACATTACTTGGAATTAACGTAGACAATGGAGAGTACCAAGACAATGAATAATCATCAAAATCTCTTTCTTTGTATTTCTTTTCCTGAAAAATACGCTCTAATTGCTCTTTATATTGATAATCAATTTTATCCTTGAAAACAAAATTATCAATCGTTTCAACCAATCCATCTTGAATGGTTGTGAATTTGACAGAATTTTCAGAAAGTTCTATTGCTAATTGACTTTTCATTGCTTTTTGTTCTTATACAAATTTACAATTTAAACTTGTATATTTTATTATTTAGTTTGAACCTACAACTTCTTTTAAAAATTGACTAAAACTAACTCTTTTATAATTTGAAGGCACACCAAATAAATCTCTATTTAGCGTGGCATTTTCCATCGAAATAAGAGTGTATAAAAATGTTCCGTCTTCTGTTGTGATTGAATATTTTACAGGTAAACCAGGTATATCATTGTAAGCATCTAAGTATTTCGGAGAGTAGTTTTTTAGATATAAAATTTCAATTGTGTTTTTTGTTGTTGAATTCGTTAATTGTAATCTATTGGCTTTTAAACCAACAACTTTACGCTTACCTAATTTCTTTTTATATATAACTTTATTTGTCATTTTAGAATAAGAACTATCTTGTATGTTCAAATCTGTTTGAATAGCGTAAAAATTATTTTTTGCTTCTAGAAGTAATATTGATTTATTGTAAGCCAAATGTTTTATAACAACTTGTTGACCTAATTGATCTGAATAATTCTCGATTCGAACAATAGTATCATTCGTATAAACAGTCATTATTTTAGGTTTAAATAGTTTTTGCAATGAGGTGTCTTGAATCTCAATTGAATAGATTAATTTTCCTTGAAATGATTTATAATCTTGAGAATAAATAATGAAAGGAAGCAAAATAATGATCAACAATTTTAAACGCATAGTCAATTTTTTAAGTATAATTTTATTTTAAATTTCCGTTACAGTTATACTAACTTCAAAAGTAGAGGTTATCACTATTCATTCTTTAATAAAAAAAGAAGCTTATTAACAGAATTTTCAACGTTAGTCAACAAACTCATTCAATATTTACCTTGATTTTTTTAAAATCGCTATAATATCTTACATTTGTAATCTAGGAAATTAATGGAAATAATGAAAAAAGATATTACTATACTAATTAATCGTTCAGAGATTACAGCAGGAACAAGAGGTTCTTCTTTAGGTCCTGAAGCAGTAATGACAGCAGCCAGGATTAAGGGGAAATCCTTTTTTGGAGATTACCCTATTGAAGAAATAAAACATGTAAATCATTTACTGGATCACCCAACTAAACACCAATTTGCAAAAAGGATTGATGGATTGTTTTCAGTTTATTCTTCTCTAAATGAGAGTGTTTCAAATTTGTTGTTAGCAAATAAATTTCCATTAGTGATTGCTGCTGATCATGGTTCAGCAGGTGGAACTATTGCAGGAATAAAAACAGCTTTTCCTGAAAAAAGAATAGGTATTATTTGGATTGATGCACACGCTGATATTCATACACCCTATACAACACCATCGGGAAACATGCATGGAATGCCTTTGGCTACTGTATTGAATCAAGATAATTTAGCTTGTAAAATCAACGAATTATCATCTGAAACGTTGGATTATTGGAATCAATTAAAGAATGTTGGAGGGATTGCTCCAAAAGCTCTTGCTGAAGATCTTGTTTTTATTGCTGTTAGAGATACAGAAGAGCAAGAAGATGCAATCATGGATGAATTAAACATTAAAAATTATAAAGTTTCTGAAGTTCATGAAAAAGGAATAGCTCAGGTTATTTCAGAGATTGAAACAAAATTAAGCGATTGTGATATTATCTATGTTTCGTTTGATGTAGATTCTATGGATCCAGAAATGACATCTCATGGCACAGGAACGCCAGTTAAAAATGGTTTATCACCAAAAGAAGCCGAAGAAATATTAACTTTGTTGGCTGCTAACGATAAAACAGTTTGTATTGAATTTGTTGAAGTAAACCCTTGTTTGGATGAAAAAACAAATAAAATGGCAGATGTTACTGCTGATTTAGTTGAATCAGTATTGGAAACATTAGGTAAATAAAAGTATAATTTAAAATTAAAGATGAACACAAAAGTTTCTATCAATGAACAAATTAGATTAATTCTAATTGAAAATTCAGAAGTGTTATTTGGAACAAAAATTGACGAAAATTTAATTCAATTTCAAAAAACAAGGAAAGAGGTAGAAGGTGATGTGACATTGGTAATTTTCCCATTTGTTAAAGCTTTAAAATGTTCACCAATTGAAGCTGGAAATAAAATTGGAGATTTTTTGAAAGAAAAGTTGAATTCAATTGCTTCCTTTGAGGTTGTCAGTGGTTTTTTGAATTTATCAATCAATTCAAGTTATTGGATCGAACAATTAAAAGCGATCGAAGTCGATCCATTGTTTGGTTTTGAATCTCCTAATTCTAAGTCAACTGTAATGGTTGAATATTCTTCTCCAAATACAAATAAGCCTCTGCATTTGGGACATTTAAGAAATAATTTTCTTGGATATTCTGTTGCTGAAATATTAAAAGCTAACGGTCATAAAGTTGTGAAGACTCAAGTGATCAATGATCGTGGAATTCATATTTGTAAAAGTATGTTGGCATGGGAGAAATTTTCACCATTAAATGATAAAGGTGAAAGGGAAACTCCTGAAAATACTGGTTTAAAAGGAGATAAATTAGTTGGAAAGTATTATGTTGAATTCGATAAACAATTCAATGCTGAAGCTAAAGATATTATTGCGCTATGGGAAAATGGTGACTTCGCAAATTTCCCATCATCAATAGTCGAAGAGTTCAAAAAACTTACTGATTCTAAAGAAGGAAAAGACGAAAAAGCCGTTAAAGGTATTGACGATAAAATAAAGGATTTAGCTAAAAACGAAACAATTCTTTTAAGAGAAGCGAAAGAAATGTTGGTGAAGTGGGAAGCTAGAGATCCACAAGTTTACTTGCTTTGGACAACGATGAACAGCTGGGTGTATAGTGGTTTTGATGTGACTTACAAAAGCATGGGGGTTGATTTCGATAAATTATATTATGAATCAGATACATTTATTTTAGGTAAAGATATCGTAATAGAAGGTCTTCAAAAAGGAGTTTTCTTCAAAAAAGAAGATGGTTCAGTTTGGATTGATTTAACAGAAGATGGTTTAGATGAAAAATTGTTGTTACGTTCGGATGGAACAACTGTTTATATGACTCAAGACATCGGAACTGCTGTTGACAGATATAAAGATTATTCTGATTTAAGTGGGATAATTTATACAGTTGGAAATGAGCAGGATTACCATTTTAAGGTCTTGTTTTTGATATTGAAAAAGTTAGGTTATTCTTGGGCTGATAATTGTTTCCATTTGTCTTATGGAATGGTTGATTTACCTTCAGGTAAAATGAAATCGAGAGAAGGAACAGTTGTTGATGCAGATGATTTAATGCAAGAAGTGATAGATAAGGCAGGAGCTTTAACTGCTGAAAGAGGTCATTTGGAAGGAATGTCAAAAGAAGATGTAAATACGTTATGTCGAACAATCGGAATGGGTGGCTTGAAATATTATTTATTGAAAGTAGATCCAAAAAAGCGAATGATGTTTAATCCTGATGAATCGATTGAATTGAATGGAAATACAGGACCATTTATTCAATATGCTTATGCACGTATCAATTCATTAATTAATCGTTCTGGAGGTATACAATCGTATAATTCTCTTGAATTAAAAGAAGAAGAACGAGAAATTATTAAGTTATTGATTGAATATCCTGCAATTGTTAAAGAAGCTGGTAAAATGTATTCACCTGCAGTAATTGCAAACTACATATATGAATTAGTAAAATCATTTAATCAGTTCTATCAAGCTGTTCCTATTTTAATAGAGGAAAATCAAGACGCGAAAAATTTAAGATTGGAATTATCTAAAAATGTGGCTAAAGTAATTAAATCATCAATGAAATTAATAGGAGTTGACGTTCCTGAAAGAATGTAAATAATTCTCTTACTTATAATATTGAAAGCTTCCAAATAGGAAGCTTTTTTTGATTTAAAACAGTTTGATTTAAAATTGTTAAAAAAATAATTTCAAATAAATAGGAAATAATATAATTTTTAATTAAAATTGAAATGCTAAAATTATTTCGATTATTTATTAATCATAAAACAAAACTATGAAAAGAAATTTACTCACAATTGGGTTTAGTTTACTTTTTGGAATATGCTCATTTTCTCAAATAGCTCTATCTAAAAAAGACTTCTCAGGCCCGACAAAAGTTCAAACGAACATTAATAAATTCTCTAAATCTGTCCCAACACATTTTATTCCTGCGCCAAATATGCAGGATATTCAAGCTGAGGATGTCATAAGAGATAAAAAAGGAATGTTATACAGAATAGGTGTAGCTTCTTACACTAATCTATCTGAAAGTAATTCAGGTGTTTGGAATACGTTAGATAATGGTGATAAAGTATGGCAATTAGGGATAAAAAATCCTGGTGCAGAAGCATTGAGTTTCATTTTTAATGATTTTAAATTATCACCAGGTTCATCTTTTTGGGTTCAAAATAAACAAGGAGATAAAGTTTCAAAAGTACTAACTGAAAAAGATCAATTAGAAGATTTTCAGCAACATATTGCATTGTGTTTTGGTGATGATTTAACTTTGGTATTACTCGATAAATCAGGTCAACAATCATCAAAATTCATTTTAAATAGAGTGGTTTACAATTACAGATCAACAGGGAATACAAATGGAACACAAATAATTAATGATTCTGAATCATGTAATGTCAATGTTAATTGTCCAGAAGGAAATAATTATCAAGATGAAAAAAGAGGGATTGCAAGAATATTAGTTGTTGATGGTAACATTCAAGGTTGGTGTTCAGGTACTTTAGTTAATAATACATCACAAAATTGTAAACCATTGTTTTTAACTGCCTTACACTGTGGTCCAACAACAACAACATCAGATTTTAATCTTTGGAAATTTTATTTCAGATATGAAGCACCTTCATGTGCAACTCCAGACCCAGTTGCAGATCCTACTATAGAAGCTACTTTAGCTAGTAATTTTATTACAGGTTGTGTTAAATTAGCTAGTTCGAATGATAATGTTTCTGGTAATATTACAAAATCTGATTTTTTATTGGTACAACTTGGTACTTTAGCAAATGAATCAACTACAATCACAACATTAAAATCTTCTGCATTTGGCGCATATTGGAATGGATGGGATGCTAATAATACAGCTGCGCCTTCAGGTGTAGGGATTCATCATCCTGCTGGAGATTTAAAAAAGATTTCAACTTATACCGCTGCTTTAGCATCAACTTCTTATAGTGGATCTACAGCAAATACACACTGGCAAGCAAATTGGGTTCAAACAACTACTAATTACGGTATTACAGAAGGTGGTTCATCTGGTTCACCTTTGTTTACTTATAACAATGGATCTTCTAGAGTTGTTGGAACTCTTTCAGGAGGAGCCTCTTCTTGTACTGCAACTCAAGGAAATAAAAATGATTTATATGGTAAAATGTCTTACCATTGGACAACATATGGTACAACTTCAGCATTAAGTTTAAAATTTCATTTAGATCCAAATAATACAGGGGCAATGGTATTAGATGGGTCAAGTAATCCTTGCTCAGCACCTGCAATTCCTGTAGCTAATTTTTCAGCTGATAATACTGCTCCATGTATTGGAACTACAGTAAATTTCACTAATTTAAGTTCTGGTGTACCAACTTCATGGGCTTGGACATTTAGCCCTAATACTGTTACTTATACTGGTGGAACTTCTTCTACTTCTCAAAATCCAAAAGTACAATTTAATGCCGCAGGACCTTATACCGTTACATTAGTATCTACAAATGGTTTAGGTAATGATAGTGAAGTGAAAACTTCTTATATTTCTCCGGTTTCAGGAAGTTCTTTACCATTTGTAGAGAATTTTGAAGGAGCTACTTTCCCTCCGACAGGTTGGAGTATCTTAAATGTTGATGGAGGAAATATTGCTTGGGGTACAGATGGGGCTAAAGGATTTGAAAGAAGGTCAGCCCCAGGAAACACATTGAGTACTGCGGGATGTGCAGCAATTAATTGTTTTAATTATACTACAGCTTCAACTGATGCGTTAATAGTAAAATCAATAAGTCTATCTGGAGTAAATTCTCCTAAAATGACTTTTAAAAGAGCATATAGATATTATAATAATACAGCTAATTACGATGAATTAAGGGTTTATGTATCTACTGATTGTGGTGCAAGTTATAGTTCTGCGATATACACTAAAATAGGTACACAATTGGCAACAAGTGGTGTATTAAGTACTACATTCACTCCTTCTAATTTAGCTGATTGGGATACAGATACTGTAGACTTAACTGCCTATATCGGTCAAACTGTTTTAATAAAATTTGAAGTAACAAATAAATATGGTAATAATATTTATCTAGATGATATAAATATTAGCAATTTAACTGTTTCAGCATCTGTTGCCATAACCTCTAGCGATGCTAATAATTCTATATGTGCAGGCTCATCAGTAACTTTTACAGCTACTCCTACGAATGGAGGGACAACACCTTCGTATCAATGGAAAGTTAATGGAACAAATGTTGGTACAAATAGCCCTACTTATACGACTACTTCATTGACAAATGGTCAATCTGTAACTTGTGTAATGACATCAAATCTATCTGGTGTAACAAGTTCACCTGCAACTTCAAATGCAATTGTTACAACTGTAAATGCTATACCAACAACACCTACAATTACTCAGTCAGGAGCTGTTTTAACTTCTTCTATATCTTCAGGTAATCAATGGTATTTAAACGGTTCAATAATTAGTGGGGCAACAGCTTCGACATATACTGCAACTCAAAGTGGTTCTTATACAGTAATGGCAACATCAAATGGATGTTCATCTTCATTGTCAAGCCCTATGGTTTTAACAGTTGCAAGTGTGTTAATTACATCTGATGATGCTAACAATAGCATTTGTGAAGGTACTTCGGTTACGTTTACTGCAACAGCAAGTAGTGGTGGTACTTCGCCTGTTTACCAATGGAAGTTAAATGGAACAAATGTTGGGACTAATAGTTCAACTTACACTACGAATACATTGACAACTGGTCAATCTGTTACTTGTGTAATGACATCAAATCAATCTGGAGTTATCAGTTCACCTGCAACTTCAAATGCAATTGTAACAACTGTAAATGCTATACCATCTACACCAACAATTTCTCAGACAGGTTCACAATTGACATCAAGTTCTGCAACTGGAAATCAATGGTATTTAAATGGTAATATTATTTCAGGAGCAACAAGTCAAACTTACAATGTTTTACAAACAGGTAATTACACTGTAATTGTAACTACAAATGGCTGTAATTCTTCTTCTTCTTCAAGTTTAAATGTTGATGTTACTGGTATATCTGAAGTAAATGTTCAAAGTTCGAATATTTTACTATATCCAAATCCAAACAATGGTCAGTTTACCTTAACGTTTACAACAGTTGAAATATCAGATTATACAATTCAATTAAACGATGTGAACGGTAAAATAGTTTATAAAAATGAACTAACAAACTTTAGCGGAAGTTTCAATAAAGAGTTTGATATTACAAAAAGTGGAAAAGGAGAATATTTCTTATCAATAACAAATTCAAAAAATCAAAAGATTGAAAAGGTAATAGTTTATTAATGCTTACTGATTGATTTTTAAAAGGTCTTCTTTGGAAGACCTTTTTTTATGTCAAAAAAATAGGCTATTCAAAGAAAATGAATAGCCTACCTTTATTTTATTTATAATAACGAATTATCCAACAAGTACTTTTTTCTTGAAGTTATCAGCAACTATTAGATCTTTTGTTCCATGATTCCATGAATAGAAACCTTCACCAGATTTAACTCCTTTTTTACCTGCAACAACCATATTTACTAATAAAGGACATGGTGCATATTTAGGATTTCCAAAACCATTATGTAAAACTTCTAATATTGCTAAACATACATCTAATCCTATGAAATCAGCTAATTGTAAAGGTCCCATAGGGTGCGCCATTCCTAATTTCATTACAGTATCAATTTCCTCAACGCCTGCTACTCCTTCATATAAAGAACAAATTGCTTCATTAATCATTGGCATTAAAATTCTGTTAGCAATAAATCCAGGGTAGTCATTCACTTCTACAGGAACTTTGTTAAGTTTTTTAGAAACTTCCATGATTGTATTTGTAACCTCGTCAGTTGTTGAATAACCTCTAATTATTTCAACAAGTTTCATGACTGGAACAGGATTCATAAAGTGCATCCCAATTACTTTTTCTGGACGAGATGTTACAGATCCAATTTTAGTAATTGAAATAGATGATGTATTAGAAGCTAAGATTGTATTTTGATCAGTGTATTTATCAAGATCCGCAAAAATCTTTAATTTCAAATCAATATTTTCTGTCGCAGCTTCAACCACTAAATCAACATTCTTAACACCTTCTTCAATAGATGTAAAGGTTTTAATATTATTTAATGTTTGTGTTTTTTCTTCCTCAGTTAAACTTCCTTTACTAACTTGACGATCTAAGTTTTTAGAAATAGTGCTCATTCCTTTATCGATAGAAGCTTGAGCTACATCAATTAAAGAAACGTTGTATCCAAATTGTGCAAATGTATGAGCGATACCATTTCCCATTGTTCCAGCACCAATTACAGCAATGTTTTTCATATGTTTTTTAATTTGTTTATAAGGTTATATGGAATTGCTAGTTTATAAATTATTTTCTTTAATAAAATATTACTTCACTGCTTATTTCATAGTTATCCTTTATTATCATTTAATTAAAGACAAATATAATGAATTTAGAATTTATTTAATGAATGAGCTTATTTCGATTTTGGTTTTAAAAAAGACAAATAATCATAATTTTCTATAATAGTCGATGAAAAGTAAACTTATTATTAAAATAAATACATATCTTTTAGTTAGATTTGAAATAAAAAAAAGTGGGGAGAAATATATATTATACTGATCGGATTACATCATTAAACAATTCTTTTAGAAAGGCTCAAAAGAAATATCAATTTTATAGTTTTTTACGATTGATATTTTTTATTTTATCATCAGCTTCAATATTTGTTTTTTGGAATTCGAGTTTTATGATATTAGGACTTGTTTTGACTTTTGGATTGTTTCTATTTTCAGTAAGTCTCTCAGTTGATGCAAAATATCATAGAGATAAATTATTGATTCTAATAGAAATTAATAAAAATGAAATCGATGCTCTAAAAGGAGATTGGTCGATGTTTGACGAAGGAAGTGAATACAAAGATTCAAAACATGCTTATACGTTTGATTTAGATATTTTTGGGCCTAAAAGTATTTTTCAATTAATAAATCGCTCGGTATCACAAGAAGGAAAAAATAGATTAGCATCAATTCTTCAATTTGGTAGTTCAAATATTACTTTGAATAATAAAGCTATTGAAGAATTATCTAAAAACATAGAATGGTGCCAGGAATTTATGTCAGAAGGTGTTGTACTAAAGAAAGAAAAAGGTTATCCTAAATCACTTGGTAGTCTTGCTAATTTCAATGTTTTGATCCCGAAAGGTTTAGGTTTTTTTAGATTGTTTTTACCTGTTTTAGCTTTTACATCCACATTTTTATATTCTTATAGTATCATTAATGGATTTTTGTTTACTACTATTTTTTCATTGATTTTATTACCTCAAATGCTTTTCCTAAAGAGCACAAATACTATGACTTTAAGTGTTTCAGATCAATCTTCGAGAGTTCGAATTCTCTTAAAGCAATTGCAATTATTTAATGATTTGGAAATAAAAGATCCTGATTTTAAGCAAAAACAAGAACTTTTTTTTAAGAAAAATGAAAGTGTTTTATCTTCAATGAAACAATTTGAAAAACTGATAAAACGATTTGAATTTAGATTAAATTTATTAGTTGGTGTCATTTTGAATTTCTTTTTATGTTGGGATTTTCAATTGATTTATCAATTAAATAATTGGATTAATGAAAATAAAGATAAATTAGTTGAATGGGAAGAGAATATTGCTGAAATTGAAGTTTGGATTTCAGGTGCTATTTTTAAGTTTAATCATAGCGATTCAACATTTACAGTCTTTAATGAAGAAAATTCAATTAATATTAGTGGGTTAAGTCATCCATTTATCGACCCTAAAAAGAAGATAACAAATGATGTGATTATCAGAAATGATCAAAATTTCTTAATTATAACAGGACCGAATATGGCTGGAAAGAGTACATATTTGAGAAGTTTAGGTTTAGCATTTATTTTTTCAAATGCTGGTTTTCCAATATTAGCAGATTCATGTTCAATTCCTCGATTGAAACTTTTTACAAGTATGAGGACATCTGATGATTTAACAAATGAAAGCTCTTACTTTCATGCTGAGTTGGTTCGTTTGAGGTTTATAATGGATGCTATTGAAAATGGAGAAAAGGTATTTATTATTCTTGATGAAATCTTAAAAGGAACAAATAGTAAGGATAAGGAAATTGGGTCAACCAAATTTTTACAAAAATTATCAAAGCTAAATGCAAAAGGTGTAATTGCTACTCATGATTTATCTCTATGTAGACTTTCAGATGAATCAATTCATTTTAAAAACATGTATTTTGATTCGACAATTGAAAATGATGAATTATATTTTAGTTATCAAATAAATGAAGGGGTTTGTCAAAACATGAATGCATCTTTTTTATTAGCAAAAATGAAATTAGTCGATGAATAGGTTTAGGAATTCAATATTAACGAGTTATATCGTGTTTTTATTTTAACGAAAAATCAGTTTTTTTTTAAATTAGTAAAATCAATGCTTCTTGTTTATTGTTTTTAACATGTTTGTTTTTAGATGTTTAAGGTGTTTAATTGATGATTTTGAATTCGTAATTCTATGCTATTTACTAAACTGATTTATTATGTGTTAATGTATTTTATTGATTTAAAAATCAATTATTAATTTAACTACGTTTTTTTACTTATTATTTTTAGAATATATTTGTATTAATAAACTACAACAACAAATATATTATGGATCTAATATTTAGAGCTTTATTAAAAAGCGTTTTTATATTTTTAGTATCATTTCAAATATTTTCTCAAACTCAATTTACTTTAAATTCTAACCAATCAGTATCAAATTGTAATGCTTTTATTATTGACGCAGGTGGTATTGGTGGTTCTGGATATTCTAATAATGAAAATTATGTTTTTACGATTTGTCCTGATCAACCAAATAAAAAAATCACATTAGCTTTTAATACATTTTCATTGGATTTGACGGATGATAATTTATCGCCAACTATTACAGATGTTGATACTATGTACGTATATGATGGTGATAATACTTCTGCAACATTAATAGGAGCATATACAGGGACAAGTCTTTTTGGTGTTAATATCACTGCAACAAATACTTTAGGTTGCATGACAATAAAATTTTCTTCAAATTCGATTGGTACAGGTATGTTCGGTGTAAGTGCTTCTTGTTTGAGACCATGCTCATTTCCAACTGCAGCTGCTAAAATCGTTAATGGAATTACAGATGATAGTATTCGTGTTTGTGTTGGTTCAAGTGTAACTTTTGAAGATAATGGATCATTTGCGATTCCAGGTTTGAATATAGAATCTTATACATGGAATTTTATGGATGGAACAACTTCAACAGGTACTACTATTTCACATGTTTTTAATACGCCAGGTCTATATAAAGTTCAATTAAATGTTAAAGATAATAATCCTGATAATACTTGTTTAAATCAAAATTTAACTGATTTACAGGTATTAGTTGGAACAATACCTAGTTTTACTAATTTCCCAAATGATACAACTTTGTGTTTAGGTGAATCGATTGTATTATCTACATCTCCTAATTTATATAATGTAACATGGAACGGTTTTCCAAATTCAACATCAGTTGATAATGGTTGTTTGACAGATAATCAGATAGGAATAGCACAAAATATAAATCTGATTCAAACAGCTTTTTTGACTGGTTCGACTATTACAAATGTGAATCAAATACAAAGCATTTGCTTCGATTTGGAACACTCATTTATGGGGGATTTAATCATTTCTGTATTTTGCCCAAATGGTCAAAGTATGATTTTACATCAACAGGGTGGAGGAGGAACTGATCTAGGGAATCCAAATACTGATGCAGATGTTGATTGTAATGATCCTTCAACTATTGGGGTAGGAGGAAGTTATTGTTTTACACCAACAGCAACAGATACATGGGTTGATTGGGTAAATAATCAAGGAGGCTTTGCTACAGCTTTACCTTCAGGAGGATATAAACCGATCCAACCTTTTTCTAATTTAGTCGGATGCCCAACAAATGGTAATTGGAGGATTTCTGTTGTAGATAATTGGGGTGGAGATGATGGTACTTTATTTACTTTTGCTTTAAATCTAGATCCTGCATTATTAACACCAGTTACTTCTTTCGAGCCTCAGATTGGACTTGGTTCAGATTCATCTTTTTGGAATATGCCAGCTTCCTTTGTTACAAATCTTTCTACAGATGGTGATATACTTTCAGTAACTCCATTAAATTCGGGTAATTATAATTATCAGTATACAGTTCTGGATAATTTTGGATGTTCTTTTGATACGATTGTAAAAATTACAGTGAATGCTGACCCAACGGTGTTTGCTGGAAATGATACAATTCTTTGCGAAAATTCTTTGTTACAATTAAATGGTTTGGTTAATGGTCAAGGCGCCAATTCGACTTGTGATTACACTATAAATTTTGTAGATGATTTTGGAGATGGTTGGAATGGAAATACGATAACAATAGCATATAATGGAACTTCTTCATCTTTTGGAATGACTACAGGACTGACACAAACCCAATTAATTACTGTTCCTACAGGTACTAATGTTACAGCTACTTTTAATGCAAATGGGTCTTTTTTAAGTGAATGTAGTTATACAATTACGGATGAAAATGGAGTTGTTGTAGTTGATCAAAGTAATTCGCTTTCCGGAGTCGTTACGAATCAATTTATTGCAAGTTGTGCAGGAAACTTTATTTATAGTTGGACTTTAGCAAATTTAGTTTCAGATCCAACAATATTAGATCCCCAAGTTAATAGTTTTGCAGGTCAGCAAAATTTAATTTTAAATACTTATCCGGTTGGCCATCCTCTATGCACAGTTTCTGATACGATTTCTATTGATTTTATTCCAACTCCAAATGCTGGTCTTGATACAATTGTCGCAATTTGTGAAGGTGCAGTTCCATTTGATTTATTTTCATTGTTAAGAAATGCAGATGCTAATGGTGTTTGGAAAAATCAACTAGGTAATGTTATTTCTATGCCTTTTGATCCAATGGTAAATGGCGCAGGTATTTATAAATATCTAGTAAGTAATACAACTTGTTTAGATAGTTCTATTGTGACAATTAATTTAATCAACTCAGAAATAACAAATCAAGTTATCAATAATGTTTCTTGTAACAGTCTAAATAATGGAACAGTAAATATTACCGGTATTAATTTTTCTTCTTACGTTTTAAACAATGGAGCTCCAATAAACAATATCACATCACCTTTTACAATTAATAACTTAGCTCCTGGAAATTACACAATTTTACTATCAGGTTCAATTGGTTGTTCAACAACTTCAACTTTTTCAATTACAGAACCAACTCCTCTTCAGATTACAACTATTTCTAACGATACAATTATTTGTCCAGGTTTTTCAGCATCGTTATTTAGTAATGGAACAGGTGGAAGTTCAACCTACACATATTCGTGGTTGGAAAATGGTTTACCTATTGGTTCTAATAATCCAATTATTGTTTCTCCCGTTGTTTCTCCAACAAATTATTGCGTTATCCTTTCTGAAGCATGTGGTTCACCAAATGATACTTTATGTATGAGAATAGATTTATCACCTGAAATTGTTCCTGCATTAATTCCTGATAAAGTGAACGGTTGTTTACCTTTAGATGTTAGTTTCGAAAATAATTCATCGAATATCAATGATATACAACAAATAATCGTTGATTTTGGAGATGGTGAAGTTATTAGTTATACACCAAATAATTTTATTGATCATCAATATAAATCTGAGGGAACATATTCTGTTAAAGTTAAAATTGTATCAAAATATGGATGTGACTACAATGTGAATTATACAAACTTAATTGAAGTATTTTCTTTGCCAGAGGCTTCATTTATCATTAATCCTAATCCTACATCTATGTATAATCCTTATGTTGATTTATTGAATACAAGTAGTTCAGATGTCATTAATTATAGTTGGTTCATTCCTGAAGGTACACCTGCAATTTCAACGAGTGAGAGTGTAAATGTAAAATATCCCGAGACAGTTTCAACTTATCCAGTGACTTTATATGTTACAAATGATAATAATTGTGTTGATTCTGTTACTAATTATGTAATAGTAAATAATGAAGTGTTGTTTTATGCACCTAATTCTTTTACGCCTGATGGAGATGAGTTTAATCAGGTTTGGAAAATTACAATTGCAGGAATCGATATAGAAGGATTTATATTATCTATCTATAATCGATGGGGTGAATTAATATGGGAGTCAAGAGATCCATCAATTTCTTGGGATGGTACTTTTAATGGTCAGAAAGTACCGCTTGGAACTTACAATTGGACGCTACAAGCAGGTGATGAACAAAATGATGAAAGATATTTTTTTAATGGATATGTCAATGTAATTAAGTAGTAATTGAATTGTTTTTTTTCTTTTCTAAATAGCTTAAAGTAAGACGTATAATACCATATTCAACTTCACCATTCAATGCTTCATATATAGGCTTTAATTGTAAAGTACTTTCAAAATCAGGAAGTACTTTTTCAATTTTAGAGATATCTTCTTCTGTAATGTAATTTTCAATTTTTATAGGATATCCATCTAAATAAAGTTTGGCGACATGTGAAAATATTGTTGTAGGTGCCATGTTTCGAATGGTAGCGATAGATTCTATTGATATTCCTGATTTAATTAAATCAAACGTTTCGTCATAAGTAGATTTTTTAGGTTCTAAATCTTGTGTAAACTGTTTAATTAAAGTAATGAATTCATCACCGTATGATTCTGATTTTTGCATTCCGATTCCTTGAATACTTAGCAATTCATTTTTTGTCCTAGGCTTTTCATTGGCCATTTGTAATAATGTGGCATCACTGAAAACAATATATGCTGGAACATTTTCTTCAACAGCAATTTTTCTTCGTAATAATTTTAGTCGATCAAATAGAATTTCATCAGTTGTTAATTGTTTCGCCTCTTTTACTACTTTTGATTTTCCTTTTACAACCTTCTCTTTTTCTTTATAAGCAGCGAATGTTATTTTCATATTTTCAAATAACACTTTATTTCCATAGTTTGTGATTTTAAAGTGCATGTTTTCATCATAAGCAACTTCAACCAATCCAATGTTTTTTAGTTGTGTAATATAAAACATCCATTGATTAACATTCAAATCTGCTCCAATACCATACGTTTTTAATTCATTGTATTTTTTCGAAAACATTTCACTCGTTTTAGCCCCTCTTAAAAGATCAATTAGTGTATTGTTTCCAATTGATTCATCTGTTCGTTTAATCGCAGATAATGCTTTTTGAGCTATAATCGTTCCATCAATGGTTGAAGGTGGGTTTTTACAAATATCACATTTACCACAATTTTCATGAAGTTCCTCACTGAAATAGGCTAATAATATTTTTCTTCTACAGGTAGTTGCTTCAGCAAATTCAATCATGCGATTCAACTTTTCTAAAAGAACTGTACTGTGTTCACTTTCTCTAGCAAAATCAGCTAATAATTTCACATCTCTGTAGTTGAAATACAAAATGGTATCGGAGTTCAAACCATCACGTCCTGCACGACCAATTTCTTGATAATATCCTTCAACATTTTTAGGAAGATTGTTATGAATAATCCAACGTACATTCGATTTATCAATCCCCATTCCAAAAGCGATAGTTGCACAAATAATTGGAATTTCATCATTGATAAACTCAGTCTGAATTTTATCGCGTTCATCTGATGTTAATCCTGCATGATAATGAGCAGAATTTATATTATTATCTTTTAATATTTGTGACCATTCTTCCGTTTCTTTTCTACTTAAACAGTAAATAATTCCTGATTGATTCGGTTTAGATTCTATAAAATCTAATATTTCATCAATTTTCTTTTGTTTTGGAACATTTCCTTTAACGTTTAAATTTAAATTTGGTCGATCAAAAGAAGACAAAAATGTTTTTGGTTCAATTAACCCTAAATGTGTCGCAATATCTTTTCGAGTAATTCTATCAGCGGTAGCTGTTAATGCAACAAAAGGTATTTCTTTTAACTGATTTCTAAGAATTTTGATTTGTGTATATTCAGGTCTAAAGTCATGACCCCACATTGAAACACAGTGAGCTTCATCAATTGCAACTAAACTGATTGTTAGATTTCTAAACCAAGATGATGAAATTTGAAAAAGCGTTTCAGGTGAAAGATAAAGTAACTTTAATTCATTATTCTCAGCTTTCGTTTGAATAGCTTTTTTTGATTCGTCAGAAAGAGAAGAATTATAAAATTCAGCTTTTACACCATTACTTTTCAGAGCATCAACTTGATCTTTCATCAAAGAGATTAATGGAGAAATAACAACTGTAAGATTTTCAAAAATTAAAGCAGGTATTTGAAAACAAATTGATTTTCCTCCTCCAGTTGGCATTAAGACAATTGTATCTTTTTTAGAAAGAATATGTTCGATAATTTCTTCTTGTTGATCTCTAAAATTATCGTATCCAAATGTTGTTTTTAATTGTGCTTTTAATTGATGATTCATGATGTAAAGATAGATTTATTGTATCGAAATTAGAAATAATAAACTTTATTAATCAACCAAAATGAACTAGGATTCTAATTATTTTTTTCTTATTTTATATAGTCTATTTTAAAAAGAACATTTATTTTTACTTTTAAATAAACATAAAACAGACACAAATTCAATTTAATTTATACAAATCGCCTTTTATCTTTCTGACAACTTTTTTTGTCCTTGGGATAATCTTTCAATTTTCATTTCAGAATCTTGACATTTCATTCATATTAATAATCTCCTCTTTACTCTCAATTCTTCTAACTTACAATAAGTTAAAACAAAATTCTTTAGCGTTCATTTTTACCTCGGCTTATCTTTTTTTCGCATTAGGTTATACAACTTTAAACGAAATCTATTTTTCCCAAAGTAAACTTAAATTCGAAAATAATTATTTAATAGGTGATAGCTATCTATTTCAAATTAAGGATATAGGGAATCAAAATAGAGAATGGAAAAAAGTAATTGCAAACGTTGATGTTTTAAAAAAAGAAAATCAATTTATTTCTTGCTCTAAACAAGTTGTGTTTTTTATTAATACAACAGATAGTTTGGAAGTAGGAGATATTGTAGCGACAAATTCACCTTTAGAGCGAATAAAAAACAATGGAAATCCTGGCGAATTCGATGCTCAATTTTTTTGGTCAAGCAAAGGTATTGATCAAATCGGCTTTATAACTGAAGATGGTTTTTCTGTCATTGACAATAGAATTAGTTGGTTTGATAAATGGTCTTTGAAATCTAGAAACTATTTAATATCAATTCTCAAATCACAATTAAAGGGAGAAGAACTTGCTGTTGCACAAGCATTGATATTAGGTGATAGGAGTGATTTAGAAAACGAAACGATTAATGCTTTTGGAAATTCCGGTGCAATGCATGTCTTAGCAGTTTCTGGTTTGCATATTGGTATTTTACTTCAAATTATAGTGATATGCTTAAAAGTCTTTTCGAGATATCTATCAAAGAAACAAGCATTGGTTTTAGCATTGATCATTATTTGGATTTATACGATTTTATCAGGCCTTTCGGCTTCTGTTTTGAGATCAACAGTTATGTTTACCGTTTTATCATTATCTCAATTGTTTGGGAGAAATCATCATTCGATCAATAATTTATTTTTTACGGCATTTGTTTTATTGGTGATCAATCCTTTGAATTTGTATGATATAGGTTTTCAGTTGTCCTTTTTAGCGATGTTAGGAATCTTTTGGTTTTATCAACCAATTTCAAGATGGATTTTTGTAAAGAATAAATGGGTGCGAAAAGTTTGGGAAACAACAGCGGTTGGACTTGCAGCTCAATTATTAACGGTTCCTCTTTCTCTTTATTATTTCCATCAATTTCCGAATTATTTCTTAATTACAAATATTGCTTTAATGTCCGTAACAGGTATTATTTTAGGTTTTGGGTTATTGGTTTTTTCATTCTATTGGTTGAAATTTATAGGTAAATTGTTTGTGTTCATATTGTCTCTCTCACTATTGTTTACATTGAAGACAGTTCATATTATTGATGAACTTCCAGGTTCAATTGCCTCCGGTTTTTTGATTTCTCAATGGACCGTATTCATTTCATTTAGTATTGTTATTGCATTTTATTTTTTGAGAGAATTCAAATATATTAAAGTACTATTAATTTGTTGTTCAATTCTTATCATAGCTAAAATTGAATTTGAAAGATATGATAACATGAGTAAAAAGGAAATTTGTTTTTTCAATCATAACCAGTTAACATTCATCATAAAAAACAAAAATAAAAGTTATTGCTTTTATAATGCTAAGGCAGAAAAAGTTGAAAAGGCTAAACAAGTAGTATTGGCTTATTCTAAAATTTATCCTTCAAAAATTAACTTTTTTAATATAAGAAAGCAAAATTGGAATTTAAAAGATAAAGATTTTGAAATAGGAGTAGAGAAGAAGAAAAATGGTTTTTCAATAAGAGTGAATGAAAAACGATTTTTTGTTTTGAATAATAATGAACCAATTGAGAAAGAGAATCAGGTTGTTTACATCGATATGCCTTGGGTTCAAAAGTCGAATAATGATTTATTTCTTTCTGATCATTCGATTCGATTTAATTTAGATTGAATTATAAGAATAACGCCATTATAAATTTGTTATATAATTTGGTCATTTCAGTATTTTGAACTTCTAATGCTTTTTTCAATCCAATAGAATACCAATTTTTAGCTTCATCGATTGCACCTTTTGATTCTGCATTTTGACCTAATTCGAACCAGTAACCTAATTCAAATTTTTCAATACTTACTTCTTGTTTATTTTTTGCTTCTAAAATCATAATCAACGATTTAAATTATGATGCAAAGAAATAATATTCTTATAATTATGGTTTTAGCTTAATATTAAGAAATCATTATAAAAAAAAGAGGCGACTAAAAAGCCGCCTCAATCTTTCTTAATTTATTTGGATTATTTTACTAGATCCATTTCATCAACAATGTGTTTCGCTCCCGCATATTTATCAATAATAAATAATACATAACGAATATCTGCACAAATTGTTTTTTGTAATTTATGATCAAAAATAACATCTCCAGCCATTGCTTCAATATTACCATCAAACGCTAAACCAATTAATTCACCTTTTCCATTTAATACAGGAGAACCTGAATTTCCACCAGTGATATCATTGTTAGTTAAAAAGTTAACTGGCATATAACCACTTGGGTCAGCATATGTACCAAAATCTTTCTTTTCGTTCAATTCGATTAGTCTTTTCGGTAAATCAAATTCAGGATCATTTGGTTTGTATTTTGCAATTAATCCTTGAAGAGTCGTATAGTAATTTACTTTAGCATCATTTCTTTTGTCAGCTGGAAGTGCACTTACTTGACCATATGTTAAACGTAAAGTACTGTTAGCATCTGGGTAGTATTTTCCTTCAGGATTTGAAACTCTTAATCCTTGAACCAATAATCGATATGATTTTTGAAATTCAGCATCAAGTGCCATTTGCTCATCTGATTTATTTCTTAATTTTCCAACAATATCAGTTGAAAGAACATATAAACCATCTGCTTTTAAAGCTTCGATTGATGCATTATCTACAAATTTTAATAACGCTTCTTTGCTAGCGAAAATACTTGTTTTTGCAGTTTCGTTAATGTAAGAAGAGAAATCATTATTGTTTTTCTTTGCTAAATCAGACATGAAAGGAGTTAATCCATATTCACTTCCTTTCGTTGTATACAATTTTAATTGAGCAGCCAATACATCTTTTTCTAAAGGCATGTAAAGACTTGCATACATCTCTTCAATCATACCTTTAATTTTACTTAAAGATTCAGCTTTTTTAGTTTCATCTTTTTCATTCAATGCTTTCTCAATCGAAGCTCCAATTCTCATTGGCATAACAGCTAAGTCACTTGTTCTAACTAATCCTTGTAAATAGTTATCGTGACGCGCTTTTAAATTTGTTTTAGAATAGTATGCATTAATAACTGAAATTACATTACCATAAACAGCTTTGTTTTCTGGTTTGTTTGCCCATTTATTAAATTTAGCTTCATTTTTTGCTTTTGTTTTAGAAGTTTTAGCTTTCGTTAAAGCATCAATCATACCTTGACGATTTTTCCAGTAATTAGCAACTGAAGCATATTTTGAAGCATAATCTAAACGAACTTGATCTGATTTGTCCATATGAACTTTCATTTGATCCATTCCTAATTTTGAAGCTTCAACCCATGCAGGATAAGAATATTTAACATTTTGTTCGATTCCACTTGCAGGCATCCAACGATTTGTTCTTCCAGGATAACCTAAAATCATAGCATAATCATCTTCTTTTACTCCTGATGTATTTACTTTTAAGTGAACTTTAGGATGTAATGGAACATTGTTTACATTGTATTCAGCTGGATTTCCGTTTGCATCTGCATAAACTCTGAACATAGAGAAATCACCTGTATGTCTTGGCCATTCCCAGTTGTCTGTGTCTCCACCGAATTTACCAATACTTGATGGAGGTGTACCGATTAATCTAACATCTGTATAATCTTGGTAAACAAAATAGTAAAATTCATTTCCTTGGAAAAAAGAACGAACTGAAACTGTGTATTTTCCACCTTCATTATTTTCTTTTTCGATTAAAGCTGATTCTTGTTGAATTGCTTTTTCTCTTTCTGCTTCTGTCATTTTATCATTTAATTTTGATAAAATACGTTTAGAAACGTCGTCCATTCTTACAAAGAAACGAACGTATAAGCTTTTCGGTTTTAACTCATCTTTCTTAGTTGCAGCCCAAAAACCATTTGTTAAATAATCATGCTCTGGAGTAGATAATTCAGCAATTGCATCAAAACCACAGTGATGATTCGTTAATAAAAGTCCATCTTTTGAGATAACTTCTGCTGTACATCCTCCATTAAATTGAACGATTGCATCTTTCAAACTTGAATTGTTAATGCTGTAAATTTCTTCAGCTGTCAATTGAAGTCCCATTTTCTGCATATCTCTATGATTCAGACGTTCAATGTTCATTAAAAACCACATTCCTTCGTCAGCTTTTACAAGCGAACCAAAGAAGAAAGTTGTTAAAAATAATAATACACTAATTTTTTTCATTTGATTTTTTATTTTATTCATTTTTTAGCTTGGTAAATTTATTGATTAATTAAATGTTATCTGTTTTTTTGTGATAAAAGGCTTTCAAAACTTATTAACGTATAATAATTTCATCTGAGAATAACCAAGAATCATTTCCCTTGCCTAAATGCCAATCAGGACATTTTCCAATTGAAACAGCCTTGATTCTAATTTTTTTAATTCCTTCTTTGTTAGTTGTTTGAACAGTATATTCTTTTTTTGATTTGGCTTCAGGATTTGTTGTTTTGTCTCCTTGAATGGAATATGAATTTGTGTAATTTATCCCATCAGTTGACGTTTCTATCAAAATCGATTGTGGATAAAAAATCCAAGATTTAGTATCTTCAATACAACTCAATCCAATTTCTTTCAATGATCTTGGAGTATCAAATGAAATTTCAGCAATTATATCTGTCCCTTGAAAACCTTGCCAATCTCCAGTTCTGTAATCATTTCCACCAAAAACACCATCTATAAGTGTGTTTTTTCCTGTAGCAGCATATTGATTTGCATAAGCGGATTGTAGATTTAAATGAATAGAATTATCAATTTTAACAAATTCACTCATTACTGATTTTCCAACTGTGCTCGAAATTGTATCGACTAATAGACATTTGATGTTTTTTGTTTCGGTAATAGTAAAAGGTGATCTGAATGTTTTTGAATTAATAGTTGGTTCACTTCCATCAATCGTATATTTAATTTGAAATCCACGATCTTTTAAATATGGATAGTACATACTAACAGTCATTGAATCATTAAAGTTTTTTGCTGTTTGTTCAAAGTATGGAACAGGAATGAAATCTGAAGGAACAGTTTCAATTGTTGGAGCATGTTCGAATTGATCAACTTTAGAATTTGGTTCAGGTCCCATTTCAAATTCAAGTGTTCCTCCATCATAAATATCATCATAACTCAGATATAAACGGTTGATTTTACGACCATTTAACTTTAGTTTTTGAATGTATTTATTTTCTTTTGATTGATTTACGACTTTAATAGTAAATTCTTTTCTGTTTTCTAACTTTAGAGTAGTTTTTTCACCTAAGGGTCTTCCAATCTCGAAATAAGGATTTCCCGGTGCAATTTGATAGATTCCCATTGCGCTTAAAACGTACCAAGAAGACATTTGACCACAATCTTCATTTCCAGCTAAACCATCTGGTTTTGTGGAATACATTTCATTTAATATTTTGTCAATATATAATTGAGTTTTATTAGGGTGATTGGTGTAATTATATAAATAAGCCATGTGATGAGAAGGTTCATTTCCATGAGCATATTGCCCAATTAATCCTGAAATATCAACTTGATCTCTTCCATTTAATTTTGATTCAGCTGAAAATAATTGATCTAACCATTTCTCTAATTCGTCTTTTCCTCCTAATAGATTGATTAAAACACCAATTGCATGGGGAGTATAAAGTGAATACTGGTAACTATTTGCTTCAGTGTAGTTCATGTTCACTTCACTTGGATCAAAAGGGGAATACCATAAACCACTTTTACGTGCTCTCATGAATTTTGTAGTTGGATCATAAAGATTAATGAAATTCATACTTCTATTTAAGTATTCTTTTCGGACATCTTCATTCTTTTTCTGTTTGTTTTGAATTGCATCTGCAAAGATCGAAATACAATAATCATCATATGCATATTCCAACGATTTAGAAACAGATTCAGGTTCTTCGTTGTAAGAAATAAATCCATTTTTACCAAACTGCATTTTCCCTAATTCATTTATTTTAGAAGATTTAAGCATCGCTTGGTACCCTTTTTCAATATCGAAATTTTGAATTTTTTTCATGTAAGCATCTGTAATAACAGAAGCAGCGTGATATCCAATCATACAATCTGTTTCATTTCCAGCTAATTCCCATACTGGAAGTTCGCCTGCTTGATCATATTGTCTTAAAAATGTATTGATCATTTCACCTGTTCTTTGTTTTTGTAATAGAGTAAATAGGGGATGAGTCGCTCTATAAGTATCCCAAAGTGAAAAAACTGTATATTGATTTTCGAAAGTTGCTGCTAATTTGTGAATTTGATTATCTCTACCTCTGTAACGTCCATCAACATCGTTGAATAAATTTGGGCTTAAAAAAGAGTGGTATAAAGCAGTGTAAAAAGTCACTAATTCATCTTTATTTGTCGAATTAAACTCAACTTTGTTTAATTCATGTGCCCAAGCTTCAACTGTTGTCGTAAAAACATTATTTAGATCAAAATCGAACATTTCATAAGCAAGATTTCCTTTTGCTCCATCAACATCTACAGCTGAAATTCCAACTTTTATTTTAATTTGTTGAATTTTTTCTGAAAATTCTAAAACCAATTTATGTTGACCATTTTTAGAAAGTATTTTGCTTTTTTGATATGGAACATTTAATTCCATGGCAAAATAAAAATGTTGTTCTTTCGCCCAATCTTTGGAAACTCTATGTCCAGGAATAGCTGTTTTAGATTCCAATTTTATATCTGAAGAAATTAATTGATCTCTATGATCTAAATCGATCACAATATAACGTTTACCTTTTTTTTCTTTAAAATTGTATTCATGAATTCCACATCTTTCGGTTGTAGATAAACGAACAAGAACTTTTGGGTCTTTTAAAAAGACTTCATAATAACCGGGAGCTGTTTTTTCAGAAGAATGATCAAATCGCGAACCATATCCTCCAGCAACTTTGTAACCAGGTTCAACTTTTGCTTTTCCTAATTGTGGTGAAATTAATAAGTCACAATAATCTGGAACACCAACACCGCTTAAATGCGTGTGACTAAAGCCATAAATAACAGAATCTGAATAATGATATCCTCCACAACCATCCCATCCGTAGGCTCTTGTGTCAGGACTCAATTGTATCATTCCAAAAGGTGCGCTTGCTCCAGGATAGGTATGACCATGTCCACCTGTTCCAATGAATGTATTGACATAAGTTGTACTAATAATTGATTTTGGAATTTCATCTTTTGGTGGTGCAACTTGAGTATCAGTATTTATATATTTTTTACGCGTATCTTGAGAATCTTTTAACTTGTTGACACTTTTATCTTGTGAAAACGTGATTAAATGACTGAAAATTAGGGTGAATAATGCTAAAACGTTTTTCATTTATATGATTTAACGATAAATTAATTTAATATTTTCCAGAACATTGAAGCTGCTGAACCTAAAACTGCAGCATTTTTACCGTGCAAACTTGAAATTCTAATGTCAATTTTATCCTGATAAATTTTCAATGCATTTTGTTCAAAATGATATTTTACTTTGTTTGCAAAATCCGGACCACTTTGGGCAATTCCACCAAATAAAATATATGCTTTGGGATTTGAAAAACAAGAAAAATCTGCAAGGGCAGAACCTAATGTTTCTGCTGTGAAATCGATTATTTCATTTGCAAATAAATCTCCTTTTTCAGCTTCTTGAAAAACATCTTTTGCTGTTGGGTGATCAATTTTAAATAAAGATGAATTTGATTTGTTGTCAGATGGTAGTTCATTAATACTTCTAACAACTCCAGTCGAAGAAGCGTATGTTTCTAAACAACCCTTTCTTCCACAACCACATGTTCGACCATCCTTTATTATTCGAATATGTCCATATTCACCCGCAAAACCATCTTGACCATAAACCAATTGACCATCAATAATAACTCCGCTACCAACACCTGTTCCAAGTGTAATTGTGACAAAATGTTTTAAATCTTTTGCGTTTCCAAAAAGCATTTCTCCAATTGCAGCAGCATTTGCATCATTTGTTAAAATAGCTGGTTTATGAAATTTATCCGTAAAAATTTGAGCCAAAGGAACAATCCCTTTCCATTTTAAATTTGGTGCATATTCAATATTACCAGTAAAATGATTACCATTTGGAGCTCCAATACCAATGCCAATGATTGAATCTAATAGATTTTCTCTTGATAAATCGCTATATATTTTGTTTACTAAATCTTCTGGTAATTCGAACTGTGAAGTAGGTAAACTCTTTTCAATGATAACATTTCCGGTTTTGTCAACCAATCCGTAAACAGAGTTTGTGCCTCCTATATCAATCCCAAGTGCGTAATGTTCAGACATTTAAAATAAGTTATTGCGAGAAATTCCATTCATTCATGAAGTTTTTTAAAAATAATTCTAAAAATTCATGTCGTTCATTTCCTATGTTAATTGCGGTTCTAGTATTCAATTTACTTCTTAAAAGTAGTAATTTTTCATGAAAGTGATTGATAGTATGACTTTTTACATTTTTATATGCATCAAAACTATCATGTAAAATTGGTGGAATCGATGGATCGTAAAGTGGTCTTTCTTTGTTTCCTCCATATGCAAATGCTCTTGCAATTCCGATTGCTCCTATGGCATCCAATCGATCTGCATCTTGTACTATTTTAGCTTCAATTGAGCTAGTTAAATGTTCAACGTTAGCACCTTTAAAAGAAACTTGATTAATGATTTCTCGAACTTTTTCAGCTTTTATTGATGAGTAATTTAAATTAATTAACTTTTCAAAAGCTATATCACCACCTAAAGTTGCTGATCCTCCATTGAATTTATGGTCAGAAACATCATGTAAAAGTGCCGCTAATTCAATAATTTCAAGATCTCCACCTTCTGTTTTTTGTAGAAAAGCAGCCATGTTGTATACTCGTTCTATATGAAACCAATCATGGCCTGTTGATTCATTTTCAAATTGTTTTTGAATCATTGACTTTATTTGTGATACAATTTCTGTTGAATTCATCTTATTTAATCAATTTAAACATTTCAATCTTACCATTTTTTGAAGTCAAATAAAGGTTTTCATTATCAGAAGTCATAGCGAAAAAGGATTTTTTAGAAATTGAAAACCAAGTTTTTCCATAATCAAGAGAATAATCTAAACCATTTGTTCCACAAGTATAAAACACACCTTGTTTAAAATGAACAGCTGAACGATAACCATTTGGAGAAATAGTTGCTATTTCCCAAGTTTTACCACCATCTTTCGTGTAGAATGCATTTTTCATTTTATTATTTGGTTGAGTATAATTAC
>Ga0315909_10001687_pt1 | contig 29512 bp, 38 predicted proteins | sample LakEriMetagenome_11_FD_203527 | JGI IMG/M metagenome (GOLD analysis project Ga0315909, IMG submission 203527) | Freshwater fungal communities from buoy surface, Lake Erie, Ohio, United States - Buoy 2 MA125 | ecosystem: Environmental > Aquatic > Freshwater > Lake | place: USA: Lake Erie, Ohio... | reverse complement strand
TTGCATTGCCCCACATATTCTTAATTCCCGACATGCTTACGGGAGAAAAGAAAACGTTTGGCTTGGAAGCTGTGCTAGCTCCAATGGTGTCGCCCGAGCGTGGATCAGTAAATGACTCCATGTTGGGCACCACGGGTTTCATGTACTTGTCGTAGTTTTCTACAACATCTTTAACCCGCTCTCCCAGCATCAAACCGGTGTTACCACCTGATAAATAATCTTTGATTTGATCGTCGGTAAAACCAGCTTCTTTGGCTTGGTTCCAGGATGCCCCACTAAATACGCCTTGATCCGCAGTGCCCATGCCATACATGTCGGCGGTACGTGCATACTGACCAATGGCATTAGTCTTGTAGCTGTCATTACCTGCTGCGGTTGCACCAGGGCTTCCGGCGGTTCCACCTGGCCTGCCCATTGCTTCTTGTTTTAATGCACGCAGGTTTGCTACTCGTTTATTAGCGCCACTGGCTTTTAAATCCTTCAGGATCTGTTGAAAAGCAGGCAGATTAGCAAAACCTTTTTCCGCAGTTACACCACGGACCATTTCTTTTCCTTTTTGTACAAGAGAAGAAACACGCTCTTGGCGAGACGTTGGAGCACCTCCGGTTGTACGACGGTCCGGGATTGGGGCGCCAGCAGTTGGGGCGGGGCGTCTTTGACCGGCTATTGGTCGAGCTGGTGCGGCAGCAGCACGTCGGGGTTGGCCGCCACCAGTGGGTCGAGCTGGTGTAGGAGCAGCGGGACGAGGACTTCCGCCAGCTGCTCTAGTCGGCCTGGGGCCTGCAGGACGGGGATTTCCGCCAGATGGCCTGTTATTACCGCCGCCTCTACGTATTGCCATTGGCTTATCTGTTAAACAGCTTGAGCTTTTTTGCTAATATTTAGTATAAAACAAAAACATCAAAAACAATTTTTCGTATACTGTTTGCAGTCAATAACCAATTAAATGGCTGAAAATAAACCCAAGCTGCTGTGGGTCGGTGACATCGTTGCAACCACTGGCTTTGCTCGTGTGACTGAAAACGTGCTGAGCCGCCTGAAAGATCAGTACGAAATCCATGTGCTGGGGTGCAACTGGCACGGTGATTACACACCGCTGCAAAAAGAGTACTTCATGTACCCCGCCTCCAACATGTACCAAAACCAGCCTTTTGGTGAAGCTCGGATTCGTGAAGTAACCGAACGTGTTCGTCCTGATGTGATCTTTACAATCAACGACTGTTGGATCATCAACAACCAGTGGAGTCAAATCAAAGATCTCAAGGAGCAGATCGGTTTTAAGTTCGTGGGCTATTACCCCATGGACTCCTATGGGTGGTACGGTTGCCTCACCGAAACGATGCATGAGTGGGACGCAGCAATCTGCTACACCAAATTCGGTGCAGAAGAAACGATTAAGGCTGGGGTTGAAAAACCAATCTGGGTTGTCCCTCACGGTGTAACTTCTGGTCAGTTCTACCCCATTGACAAGGTAGAAGCACGAAAAAAACTCAACCTGGATCCCGACGACTTCATTGTCTTCAACGGGAATCGCAACCAGTTCCGCAAACGGATTGACCTCACAATTTCCGCCTTCGCCAAATTTGCTGTTGATAAGCCAGACGCCAAGCTTTACCTGCACATGGGGCAAAAGGACCAGGGTTGGGACATCATGCCCCTCTTCCACCGGGAAATGACCCGTCAAGGTCTGGATCCCAACGGTCGCATCATCATGACAGCGCCCACTCCCCATGGTCCTTCCGTGGATGTGGAGCTACTTAACACCATCTACAACGTTGCCGACGTAGGTGTTAATACCTGTAAAGGGGAAGGTTGGGGTTTGGTTAACTTTGAACATGCTGCCTGCCGTGTGGCCCAGGTGGTTCCGGATCACACCTCCTGTAAAGAAATTTTTGAAGGCTGCGGTCCACTGATTCGCAACCTTCATGCAGATGTAGACACAAACTTTGGTCGCATCATGCCTTGTCCGGACGACAATCATCTGGCCAGTATTCTGACGGAACTTTACAAAGACCGACAAAAACTGGATGATGTGGCCCAGGCATGCTATGAACGCGTCACTGATGTCTGCTTCAACTGGGATACGGTTGCAGCTGACTTCAACGATGTGTTCCAAGAAGTCTTGACAAAGGTGGATGAGCCTCAAATTAAGACCAGCAAACGCAAGAAAAAAGGCGCTAAGAAAGAAGAAAAGGAGTTAGCCGCTACTACAGCATGACCTATTCGGAGACAAGGCCCTGGGGATGGTTTGAAACAATCCTTACAGGTCCGCAGTACCAGGTAAAGCTGCTGGTGGTAAACGCCAACCAGCGGCTCAGCCTTCAGAAGCATGAACACCGTGAAGAACACTGGGTTGTCGTTAGTGGCTCTGGAACCATCACCGTGGGTGAAAGCAGTATCGCTGCAACCCCCGGTATTACGGCCCATATCCCGCAGGGTGAGTGGCACCGCCTGGAGGCCGGTAACTGCGAACTCAAATTGATTGAGGTCCAGAGGGGATCCCTGCTGTATGAAGAGGACATTACACGCCAGAGCGACGACTACGGGCGGAAATAGCCCTAAGCTTGCGTTGTGGATGTAGGGACGGGTCGCTTCGGCGGCCCTTTTTTTATGGAGGGAGTCTCATGTTGAGACTAGGGTGCGGTGCATAAGAACTAAGAATCGCACCTCGCTATATCCCCCTATAGGTAAATGACACTTCAGGTAAATACTGTAAGTTTTGAAAGGTGCGGAGGATGGTGAAGAGAAATAAAGTACGTACACTTTGGTCAAGCTGCGTCATTTAAGTTATATATAGAATAATCCTATTCGATTCTTAGTTTTCTGCTGCACTGGACACCACGCCTGGTTCGCCGTAAAATCTGAGAACACTCAACTCACAGACCGTGTCTCGCAACCGCAAGCCCATGCCACCCCTCTGGCGGGTTCAAGAGCTGATCAAACTTTCGGACCGTTACCCCAGTGGTTTGGAGTGGGTGGTCGACAAAGCTTGTAACAAAGCTGGGACTCAGGCTGGACGCTTGAACAAAGTGACGGGTTTTTATATGGTCTGCATCGACAACACGGTTTACCTGGCGCACCGGCTCGTTTATTTCCTGCGAACGCAAGAAGATCCCATTGAGCTGGACATCATGCATGAATACAGTAATCTTGATAAAGACAACAGGAAATCGTTAATCCCAACTCAAAAATTCAATAAGAAACGTCACGCACACGCTGTGAAGCCCAGGGGGGAGCAACTGATTCCCAGCGCACCTGCCCTTTTCTAAGATGGCAAACCTCCATCGTTCTGAACGCAAGGCAGCCAAAGCAACAGACTTTCGTTTTGTTGCGGGTATTGACGGTCTCTCCGACGAGGAGCTTGATACCAAAGGCTACTACCGGGGTTTTGTTTGCCCGCATAACCACCACATCAGGGACAAAGAACGTCACTGGTGTTACCACTGTGTTCATAAGATCCAATCAAACCTCTGTGGTTTTGACATCAACTACCTCAATGTTGAATACAAAGCCAGGTACCAAAAGCTATGGCAGAAGGTCACCAAGGGGGCTGCGGATGAGTGTTGGACAATCGAATCACCTGGCCCCTATACACCCAAGCGTATTTGCATGCCGTCCTACCGGTCGGCCTACAGCCACCAAAAGGCTGAAAACTTAAGCTTTCATAAAGCTATTTACAACTGTGCCTGGGGCGACATCGGTAACATGGTCGTCACACATTTATGTGGCAATCCAAGGTGCGGCAATCCATTACATTTAATTTCAAGTTGGAACAAACTGTTTTATCCAGAAAACATCCAACCGTTTGAAATTGAGTTCAAAGCAGAAAAGCTGATGGCTTACGGCAAGAACAAAGATCAACCCCTGGTATTCAATAAAGCATTTCGTAATACCATTACGTTTCCAGAAAATATAGAAATACCGAACGAGTAGAATAGTTTGATTGGTTCAACTGTAATAAATGGCCCGTAATCCAGATATTCAACGGCAACGAACACAAAACAACCCATTAAACATGGGTCAATTTAGTCAATTATCTATTCGTAATCTAAAAGGAAACTTGGGGCCAAGAAACCAGGTTATTGGCCGTCGAGATACGTCATTAAATTCCAATGGTGGTTATGGCGGAGGATCTTATAACCATTGGTTTAGTTTTACAATCACAGCAGAAGCTTGGCTCATCGTAGTCAAAGGAGGTATAAGACCCAAATACATCAACACATCCGTTTACGATTTAAACCTTAACCCTATTCAAGGGCGTGGAATTTTTCAAGATGACAGTATTACAACAACAATTGACGGCAAAGTGTACAACCCATATGTTGGGCACGTCATGGATGCTCAGTCAGATCTGTACAACACGTTTGATCCCAATCGACTAGATAAAGGAGATGAACGTTATTACCCATTACCACAAGGAACTTACTTGTTGTGTGTATCAACAACACGCAACGAACCTTTGTCCTACGAAGTTGCTGTAGTTCTTGAGTTTGTTTCAGGAGATTTTAATTTACTGCTGGAAAACTTTGCCTATATCTTGTTAGAGAATGATGATTTTATTCTCAATGACCATACAGAAACCTATGTTGGTCAAGATGCGCACGATCATTCTTTAGCTGAATGGGAAACAGCATGGCAACGTGAGCACCAGGCCGATGATAAATTCCCCGCTTTTCTTGTGCCCTTTGCAACGGTACCATGATTAATTTGTACAACTGGATTATTTGTCGACTGTCCAAACGTTTTCATCTTGGTACACCAAGTCCTGCTGAAGCTTTCAAAAACTACTGCGACAATAATCCCTGGGAAAGAGGTTGCCGTATTTATGAAGATTAAATAAAGTCTTTACACCAAGCTTTAGAATGTAAATAGATCTATAGATCAGTCATGCAACACCTTAATCAGTATTTAGAAGTTGCTCTAGCCATTCATGCTGCCGCTTCTGCAATTTGCGCTTTAACACCTACCCCTTCCGACGATAAACTCGTTGGCAAACTTTATAAGTTAATTGAGATTGCTGCTCTGGTTGTTGGTCGCGCCAAGCAACGTTGATCAATCAGGTAAAGCCTGAAACCAAAAACAAACGCCGCCTTCTCTTTCAACCCAATCTCTAGTTGCGTAAGCCTGCTCTTTTGGTAGGGTTACGCACTTTTTTTCGTCTCTAACTTGCCAGCAAACATTCACTCTGATGAGTGGTTCCCTGTATTTTTTCATCTCAGTAATCCCAGCGGATACGTTGCCTTCCTTCTCGTATTCCTACATGTGTAAAACCTTTCAGTGCACCATAACCCAATGAGTATGGCCAGTTTTTATTGCACCAATCTTGTACGACATAAATATTGGCACCCTCGATATAAAAATCAACAGCTCCTTTAGACGGTGCGTCATAGGTGTGCTCACTATTTTTAGCACCACCAACTTGGGTATTAATGGGTTCAGGTCGTGCAGCGCTGGTGATAATTAAAGGCTTATTCCCAAATGCACTACGTACCTTTTCAAGGAACTGGCAAATTTCTAGTGCTGTATCGCATTGATACTGCTTGGTAAAACGCCGCGCTTCTTGGTTAAGAGTTAGTTCGCCGTACGTAATATTGGGCGTTACTTTAAATGTGAATGGGCTCCAGGGATTAAATTTAGGCTTGGCCGGTTCTTCTTTAGGAATGTTGCCCGCTGTACCAAGTTGCCTGTCAAGGATCTGCATTAATTTTGTACTGTATTCAGGATCAGTTGCGTACCCTTCTTTTACTAAAAGCTGGCAACATTCATTCCGTGTTTTTGCCCTATTAACACCTTTGAAGCGACCAAAATCTTTGTACCAACGATCAACTAAATAATGAATACAACTTTCTAAATCGGGGAAGTCAATAAAACCTGCCTTGATCGTGATCCATTTACCGTTTATAAACTCTTGAGTATTAACACTGGTGCCAGATCCTTTTAATCCAAACGCGTTCCAAGTACCAGAAAAATGTTTACCCCAGCCAGATTCCAGTGCCCATTGCGCTGAAACAACTTCAGGAAATACTGCGCCAGCTTCCTTGGCAACTTTATAAACACCGTCCCAGGTATTTTCTGTTTTAGAAACTGGTTTTGGTTCAGTGCGGTATTTAATTGCAAACTCAGAAAGTTGTTCAGGTGTTAATTGAGTTTGCAGCCACTCCCAAGCTTCTCGCTGATGCGGAAGCTCTTTGTAGTACTTAACCGCATCAATGAGTTGTATGGACATCTTTACTCGGTTACGGGAGTATCAGTTGGTACGGGATGAGACGGATCAGGTGGCCATGCTGAATAATCAGGGCCAGTGATATAAGCAGCCAACTCATCCGTTGTAGTGGTTGCTTTAATTTCAAATACCTTGCTGCCAGATGCTAAACGCACATTTTCACGCCATGTGCGCCACGCAGGATCTGCTTGTACACCATTATCAACTTCTCGTACAATCATCCAATCGCTTGGAAGCAACAGTGTGTTAGCAAGCTGACGGGTTTGTTGACTCCATTGCTCCACAAGTTGCGTGTGGTCCTTGGGAATTAGGTTGCCGTCTTGATCGTATCCCCAGTAGAACCTTTGATCCCAGGTTGGGGGATCTGGGACCTCTGTAATTCCAATAGCTTCTTTTTCTTCTAACGTAGATAAACGAAGCCAATTGGCAGGATAACGCGTGCCATCTGGCGTAGTAAATGCTGCATCTGGAGCCAGGGGCTTACCATCTAAAAGAAACATTTTGTTTGTCTACTTATCCAATATATTTATTTTAGCCTAGTTTTACCCCGTCAGTCGTGTTCACTATTAGCGTGCGCGGGCGTATTGGAAGGGCGATTCGGCGAAGGCGGCGTAAATTAAGGTTTGACCAGACTGGTTACGCCCGGCAGTGGATGTTCTGATCTTGAATCCATTACTCAGGATGTCCCAGCCAAAGCCCACAGTACTTGCTCCGCTTGAATCTTGGTTTTCGGCAACGCTGCTATTTGCAATTAGCTGTGTATCGCTAAGGTTATACGTCGATCTCGCTGTGTCATGAATTATCCAGTCGTATCCCGGAGAGCCACCGACCGAAGAAGATTTGACCATGATCCACCTCGGCCTAAACCCGGTATAAACAAACGGCCCATCTGAGCTGCCGTTGCCGATGTAGCTGCCGAAAGAAGAGTACCCGGCTACTGGGGCGAAGCAGTAGGCGACATGATTACCAACACCCTTCCAGGAAGACGGACCGACGCTAAATACGGTGGAAGTGGGATTCGTGTTATTCCACGGATCCGTTTCTGATGAGAACGCTGCAGTGCTGTTCAGGATCAGGCGACCACCAGGGCCTAGTGCCCTGACGTAGACATCCCAGTTAGTCGTGCCGTCCCTGAACTTGCTCAAGATGAGCGATGGTGCGACTCCTAATCCGTGGCCGATGGTGCTTGCGCCAACGCCGCTGCCGTGGTTGTAGGTGACAACGGAAATTCCTGCCGTCGCATTAGTCCTCCGACTGCTTTGTATGGAGCCGGTGTTATCTGTGACGGTGGAGCTGCCGGCGTCCCAGCACCAGGCGGCGTAAGTAGTTCCTGATCCATTCTGGAAGCTGCTGATACCCAGACTGAAACCGTCCGAGTTAAACGCAGTGACTCCGTTGGCATCTGTGCCTTCTGCGTTTGTCAGATCTGGCGAAAGTTCTTTAGTGACACCTCGAACAATGTCAGTGATCCGATGGTTGCCAACAGCACTGCGGCTCTTGATCCACACCATGTCAGGACTGAATCCAAGGCCCGTGATGCTTCGAGCTGTCCCATTTCCCGTGTAGAGCGCCACATCCATCACCGTGGAAGGCTTCGTGACTAGTGGGGCGGGCAGGTTTGCCGTGCAGAGCGCCTTGAAGCCGCTGGGGGCGGTGTAGGCGAAGGGGCGTTGGCCGAAGTTGACGGTCCTAGTGGTGCTAGAAATACCGCTTACACCGAAAAAGAGGGGACCAGCGAGACCACTAAACGCTTGCCCTTGAGAAGAGCCATTTTTGTAGAATGTAACAGTTCCAGCATCTATATCAAGCGCAACGCCTATAACATCACCATTGGTGTAGGACGCACCATAGGACGATGCCCCCGCATTCGTGTATTTAACCCCGCTTGAATAATAAGCCCACGAATTAGTGTTTGCCCCAAGGTAGGTGCTGGTAGTAAAAGATGTATTTGCTACTCCGACCATTTGCTCTCCGGTCGAAGTCATTGTGGCTTCAAAATACCATTTGCCGGTCTGCATTCCTATTGTGGACAGTGCTGTCGTCCAGCTTGCCGTTGTACTGGCATGATCTAGATTCCCATTTGCCAGAGTTGCACTTGCTCCAAGGTTCAGCGGATTCAACGTCGCATAATTCCCCCTAACCTGCCCACCAGCACCAGTATCCGTCTCACTGCCATTAGTGGGAACGTCTACGAGGCTGTCGTTGCCTGCACCAGCGGTGACGCTGAGGTTGTTCGGCGTCCAGTTGTTGCTGCCAGCGGCATCCTTGCCCAGCGTGGTGGCTGTGGCTGCGGAGTTGTCCGCGAAGGTCAGGCGGAACCCATTGGTGCCGTATGTTCCGGTGTAGTCCTTAGGCATCCAGACGCCGGTGGTGGCGGAAAACTCACCGAAGCTGGTGGGGTCTAGGGCTTGGCCGTCGATAAAATGTAAATCGGCGTAATAATGACCAGCATAGAAGTTAACGCCTGATGGCAGAGTAGGAATAACGCCTAAATACAGCTCGGCACCGCTTGCGTTTAATGGAGAAGTCGAAGGGATGCCTGTTGTGTTTTGCTGCAACTGAACTCCGTTGACGTAAATCGTGCACGAAGTTGATCCATTTTTTGTGAATACAAAGTGATACCAAGATGAGGCATCTCTAAATACCGCAGTTGTGCTGAAATCTGCGGCATTCTCGTACCATCGGATTGTGTTATCTGCTTTGAAGTAGATCTGTGTTGCAGTTCCGCTAGCGCGACCACCAATGATGCCGGTGTCTGCTCCTAGTGTTGCCCGCTTTATCCAGCCACTAAAGGTCCAAGTTCCAGAAGAAGTCGGTGTCCCGGCAGTTTTAGTGCAGTTTGCCGAATCGGCTGAGTTAAACCGCAGGCTGCGGCTGATATTGTAAGCCCCACCTGAACCACTGGCACCAATTAACGCATTATTGTGAAAAAGACTCATGGCTCAGGTGGGTTATTAAACGATTTTAAAATCAGTTGCTCCAGGGAAGTCCTGCGGCAACAGAGGGAGAACGCTGTTCGTCAAGTTGCTTCTGTAATGCAGCTTCAATATCAGCAACTTTTTCCTCACCAAGGGCTTCTTTGACCCAGCCCACCACTTCATCAAGGGTTAATTCCGAGTATGGAATCAGGCTGTCTGGGCGCTCAAAACCAATGGAGCCGTAAGCACCAGAGGTGTATACATCATCTTTGGCGTCGATGGTGTAATGAGCAGTGAACACAAAACCATCAGAAACTTCACGCTCAAGTTGAGAGATGTTCCAGGTAAAAACAGCAGAAGATTTGGTAGCCATGGTTAAAAATCCTTTCTAAAACTATACCAAAATTATGAATAATTTGCAGTAAAGACCGTGTGAATACTGGTGCTGGTCCGTACAACATAATCGATACGATCTACAGCATTAGCAGCAGTCGATAATGTTGGTGCGGTGCCACCAGGGAAGTCCCAGAAACTACCCCAAGCAACTGTACGTCCTCCAGTTCCATCTTGTACCAGGAAGATGCTACCACTTTGACCAGCAGTGATGTTGGTTGGGTTAGCAATTGTACGCGCCCCACCGAGAGTAACTGTGAAGTTACAATCTGCGGCAAAATCAGGTGTGATAGTTGCTCCATCGGTAAGGGTTCCGATAACAGCAACTGCACCATTTTGGATAGTAATAACGCCGTTTTGAGCAATCCTCATCCGCTCCGTCGGGCTGCTCGCTCCGTCGGCGGTAGTGGAGAACTCTAGGCGGCCTGGGTAGTCACCCGATCCAGGATTCGCATCTGCTACGCATTGAATTTGAGCATAAATATTGTAGGCGTTATCTGTAAAATCAATAAGCCCTAGCTGAATTCCACTAGAAATGGTGCTTGTTCCTCTCCCCAAACCAAGCACCCCAGCCCCTGCCCTATTTGTGCTATTCCCTTGGGCAACAATTGATGCGATCCCTGTAGTACTAGACGTGCCAACTAACAACCTGCCGGAGCTGTCGATGCGGGCGCGTTCGGTATTAACTGACTTGAGTGCTAAAACCCCAAATTCAGGACCAATAGTTGTAACACCAGAAGTGCAGCCGATGTTGAAGTCAGCATCAGCACCATTGCTAAAGTTTGCCATGACTCCACCCGCTGTTTGAACAACGTTGAAGCGATGGCTTGGACTCGTAGTGCCAATCCCTAGTCTGTTATTGGTAGCGTCATAAAACACACCACCGCCATCAATGTTAATGTCGCCATCAGCTTCGATGTTGATGCGCTGAACACCATTAGTCGAGATGGCTACTTGGTCTGCGCCGGGGGAATATAGTCCAGTATTTGGGTCTCCGTTTACACTGATGGATGGAGAGGAGTCACTACCGCTTGGGATAGAAAGTCCAGTAGCAAGAACGACCTGATTACCGCTAATTGTATTGAATAAACCAAGATCACCAGTTACCGTCGCCCCAGAAATACTCGTGGTAAAAACACCAGTTACTGCCGTTGCCGTGGTAAATTGAGCGGTATTACCAGTTACAATTGCACCTGAAAGCCTGGTGGTAAACGTACCAGAAACACCAGTAATATTTGCAAAGTTTACAGTACCGCCAGTAATAGTGGTAAATTGACCAGCGTTACCGGTTACCGTTGCACCGGAAACAACAGTGGTAAAAATACCACTAACACCAGAAACAACAGCAGCGCCGTTAAGTGCAATGCCACTAATCGCCAGGTTGACATCCCCTGTGGCGGTGTAATAAGTAAGCGTATCTGCCTTTAAAGTTCCGTATGGCATGAGTAACTACTATCCTTTAAATCTAGTTTAATCCAAGATTTTCCAAGTTGAACCAGATGGAACCGTTACGGTAAATCCAGATGCAATTTCAACAGGTCCAACAGATAAACCGTTGTATCCAATTCCAATTGCATAGTTGATGTCAATGACAATTTTAGTTTCTGCAATGGCGTTAGTAACAAGAGTTCCTGTGGTTGTTGCAACGGTCCAAGTTGTCTGTCCATTGCCAAGTGTGGCAAGAACATAACCTGATGTACCAGGTGTTGCAGGGAAGGAGAATTGGTTGAAAGGACGAACGTCACCCGCACCAGAAGCAAAGACAACGCCACCCGCAACAAACGTTGTGCCTGTAACCAGGGTAAAACGTCCCGTTCCAACTGTTAAGGTATTACCGGTAATCGTGGTACCAGACAGATTTGTGTACTGACCACTAACAACGGTAGTAGAACTAAAGAGCCCAGTAGTTCCAGTGATCGTGACACCGGAAATACGAGTGAAGTTCCCAGTGTCAGTTGTTAATAGACCAAATAAACCAGTGGTTCCTGTGACTGTTCCTCCGGAAACACGAGTAAAGTTACCGGTGCCAACCGTTGCCGTACCTCCATTAATTGCATTACCCGTAATGGTGGCACCACTCAACAGTGTCGTAAAGACACCTGTGACACCGGTAACGGAAGTAGCTTGGACAATATTACCGGTAACGGTTGGTGCGTAAACAAGCGTATTTCCATATATGCCATTACCAGTGACGCTGTCAAATAAAGCAGTCGTACCCGTAACGGTCAAACCTGAAATCGTGCCGCTAACAGTAAAGTTATTAACGACAGTTCCAGAGCCGCCAATAAATAAATTACCACTTGCCGAGATGCTTCCCGTGGTAGCAATTGTGCTGACGTTAATTTGATCGGTGAAAGTACCGGTTGCGGCCGTAATACTCGTAAATAAACCCGTTACACCTGTAATGGTTTGACCGGAAAGACGCGTTGTAAACGTTCCGGAGACGCCAGTAAAGTTAGCAAAACGTCCAACATCACCAGTAATAACTGCGCCTGACAGATTATCAGTGAAGACACCTGAAACACCTTGGACTTGATTGATGTTTCCAGTAAGTGCAGTGACTGTTGCCCCAGAAACACCAATAGTTCCTGTTACATATGTTGCGGTCAGACTTGTAAATTGTCCTGTTGCGCCCGTAACAGTTGCGCCAGAAAGGTTGGCAAACTGGCCAGTAACCGCATTGAGTTGCGTGAATTGACCCGTAACTCCAGTGATGACTGCGCCAGATAACTGGTTTGTGAATGTACCGGAAACACCAGTAATTGAACTAAATAAACCAGTATTGCCGGTAATGGTTGCGCCAGAAAGACGCGTTGTAAATACACCAGAAACACCAGTTACGTTTGAAAAACTTCCCGCATTGCCGGTGACAAGAGCCCCAGAAACACTGGTTGTAAAAACTCCGGTAACTCCCGTAATCGTTACGGCATTAAGATTAATGGCATTAACCGTATTTCCGGTAATCGTTTGACCGGTAATACCGCTTGCAGCAATCGCATTACCTGTAATTGTGTTGCCACTAATTGCAGAAATTTGAAAAGTATCTGCCGTTCCATTGACAACTTGAAGGCTTACAAAATAACCGTTGTTGCCATTAACATTTAAACCTTGGATGCTTTGACCGGTAATTGTTGCACCGCTTAGGGTACCTGTTACGGTCAGATCATCGATGATTAAATTTGCAAAACTGGCAGTACCTGAAACACCAAGATTTCCCTGGAGAGTCGTGTTGCCTGATACGTTTAAGTTATTAGTGACCGTCAGGTTGTTAACCGTGCCGCCGGTCAGCTGCAAGTAATAATTATTGAGATATGCCTTATGTTCTTGTACGGTAAATTTTTTATTTTTTAATCCAGGATCAACTTCAGCTGTATGGACAATAGTAAATAGGTCGGCATCATCAATGTCGACCGAACTAATTGCAGGTAAATCTGAGATCCGCCTATTGGCCACCTATACGCTCGCAAACCTTATAACTAAAATTATAGTTTAGGTTTGTCGTATTTTATTTGACCTTTATTTCAACTTGAGGTAAGATGCGAGATCCAAGTCCCCACAAGGCTTGCGTGCCAGCTACCAAGCCGCAAGACAAGAGAAGAATCAAGAGAAGTTCAGCAACCGTAAAATTACGCCGCACATAAATAACTTGAGGCTGTACCTGAGGTGGCACCATGGACGGTGGCGGTGCGGCAATGCGTTGATTCTGTGGGGGTTGAGGAGGTGCCTCAGCGGTAGCCTGGGCAATCGCACGCTCCCTGGCAACAGCTTTTAACATCTCCACCTGTTCTGCCGAAAGCTTGGGCATTGGCTTGAACTCGGGCGGAACACTATTTTGGACTTGTTCGTCCATAGTCGTAACAAAGCTTGTTCAAATACATTAGCATTTAGCCAAAACAGTTGAGGTATGTCGTACGGAATTCGCAAAGGCTTAGAGGACATTGCTTACGAATTGAAAGGAATTCGTAATATTCTCGGCAGCCTCTGGGCTTTACAACAAGGGGCTCAAGATAAAACCAGCCCCAATCCTGAGATGTACGCAGACGAATACATCTCAACTGAGGAGTGTGCCAGGCGCCTGTCGGTTTCTGATCAAACGATCCGCAATTGGATCGCCATTGGTAAGACCAGTACAAAAGGCGCTGGCTGGAGTGAGGGCATTCATTATGTCAACATCAATCCGGGTGCCAACAAAAAGAACAAGCTTCGGATTCCTTGGAACAACCTGGTGCGCTCCTTTGCCAAAAATCCTGAGCTAAGCAATAAAGACTACAAAGAGAAAAATTCTCACGGTTATCGGATCAACCCGCATTCCATTGACGCTTATTTGACTTCTTTAGAAAATTCTCCAGATGCAGAAGAAGACAGTGCCCCTGGCGCATAGATTTGAAACGTTCCGCATCGAAGAAGTAAACCTAGAGAATTACAAGGAACTCCTTCCGATTTCTTTGGCGCTCCAGGTGGAATGCTTCATGCCGCCCGAAGGTTCCTTCGATGATGGCTGCCTGCGTCGGTATCTGGAAATCATCAGAAACTACGAAGAAGAGGACGTGAATTCAAACATGACTTTGGCTAATCGATTGCGTGTTGCCTTTCGTGACATGAATCCTGACACCATTTGTAGTAAATTTCCAGCTGCAGAACTCCCTCTTAAACGGCGGTTGCGTTGCGTTGCTGAGTATTTAATTCGTTCGGGTGAGTTTGACAAACTTCGGGACGAAAGCGGTAAGCTTATTAAAAAGCGTGGTGTCTTAGGCAAGTTGGTCGTCATCTACCAACCACTGCCCAAGCTCCAGGAAGTCCTTCAGAAACAAGGTTTAGCATCCCATGAATAGACGCGAGAAACTAATTGCTCAGGCCATTGGTCCTGATATGGACAATACCAAGGTCCGGATGCTGGATGCTACGGTGCGTTTAATCCTTGGTGACATGGGTGAGCACTACTGCAAGATGTGGGATGCAGAAGGGCCTGGGGTAATGGTGTTCCAACCAAGGAACAAAGAACGTTCAATGTTCTTTTGGACTCTCAAAGAAATTCACTCGGCACAAGAAGAGTGTGAGCGTGGAAATGATGGTGATTTAGCCGAGAGCTTCCGTCGCATCCTTTCCGCAGCACAAAAGATTGATCCAACTGAAAAAGCTGGATACGTCATCAATGATGATGAGGGCATCCGCTATTTTGAAATCAGCTATAACCAAGTAACTAATCAATAATGGCAATTACCAAAAGCGGCATGCGCCGTGAAGATCTGGAGCTTGTGACCAACGCGGATCTTGTTGCAGCAGCGCACGGACTGATGGGTCACATTGACCTTGATGTTGCCAGCTCTACTTTTGCCAATGAGTATGTCAATGCTAAAAATTTCTTCACACCTACAGATGATGGTCTAAACGACCAAAGGTGGTTCGGTAAGGTTTACTTGTTCCCGCCCAGTGGGACATACTTTTGGGATAAAAAGAACGAACGTTGGAAGATGACAAGGGCGTGTTCTGCGACTTTGACATCGTCCCATGCGGTTTGGTTTCGCCGTCTGTTTAAAGCCTGGTACCACAACGAAATTGAGGAGGGGCTTTACTTTTCCAACTGTCCTGACATGTTTAGGTACGAACAACGGCTATTTGATTTTCCGGTGTGCATCCTGCGTACTGTACCAAACCTTGTAGCACGAACGAACGAAGGAGTTAAGAACCATAACACCTGTACCTCATTCTTAGTTTATTTGCAACCCAAGGACAATATTGGTGAAGCAACCCAACGATTCATCGATATTTATTCTGAAAAGGGTCGTGTTCTTTGCTGAATGACCTATATTGAAAAAGCTTTAAAAGGTCTATGAGCGTTCTCTGCGACAAAGAAATCCGTCAACTGGCGGAAGATGAGGAGATGATCGTTCCGTTCCAGGATCGTCTCGTCAGCAAAGAAGATGGACGCCGTATTCTCAGCTATGGGCTAAGTTCCTATGGATATGACATCCGCTTGTCGCCAGAGCAATGTCTTATCTTTGGACGCATTTCAGAAGGTGAATGTGACCCAAAAGATTTCAAACCAGAAATCTTAACCAATGCCGAATTACTGGAAGACGAGAAAGGTAAATACTTCCTGCTTCCTCCCTACGGGTATTGCCTGGGCGTGGCACGAGAGCGCCTCAAGCTTCCCCGTGATGTCACCGTAGTTGCCGTTGGTAAATCTACGTATGCTCGATCAGGAATCCTGGTTAATATCACTCCTGCCGAAAGTGGCTGGGAGGGTTACCTAACGCTTGAGATCAGTAACTGCACGGGCCTGTTTAACCGCATTTACGCTGATGAAGGCGTTACCCAACTCCTCTTCTATCGCGGTAATCCATGCGAAGTCAGTTACCAGGACCGCAAGGGCAAGTACCAGAATCAAGCCCCTGAAGTTGTCTTCAGTAAGGTCTGATCAAGCAAAGGAATCAAGCCAGTTGTAAGCACGACCTGTACGCGGCTGGGGCTTGTTGGGGTAGTTGACACTTCCACGAGCCCCTGGAGCCTCGCCCAAGCTTGGCAGCACAACACCCTGTCGCCCTGAGGGGTATCGCCCCACGGAATTACCAATGATTGGATACTTTGTATCGGCTTGAGATTTGTACTTTTCAGCCAGGCGTGCTGCGTTGAGGTACCGCGAAACACGGCCCTGCTGGATAACGTTGGCGGTATCAGCGGCGGCAGCTGTGTCCCGTTCCTCTCGATCTAGTCGACGTAAGTCAACATCATATTGACGTTCCGGCGTAAGGTCACTAACCTCGCCGCCCGAGGAGCCAGAATCTTGTCGTGGGTCATAACCAAGACGCCCCCTGTAACCAACTGGTGTATCAACCGGTTGGTCAATGTTTTCTCTGCGGGGGTTATAGAATCTTGCCATGTTAATATTGTAATCGAGGCAATTTAGGCCAGGATATTTCCATGCATAACCCTGCTGATTACCGCGACGGTCTCGGTCAAAGCATCATTGATGAAGTCATGTGCCGTTGTCTGAATCAGGCAACATTTGGCACCAATCTCGACAATGAAGAGAATGACGTGCCATTATATGATCAGTACAATCGCGGACTGACATTATGCCAAGAGGGGCTGGAAAGGAATCCACTGGAACTCGAGGGGGCACGGCCTGGAATGACGGGTTATATCCCATCGATGGAGGAAGCGGTAGAGATGTACCCAGCTTCATCGCCACGACCGAAGACCTTAGTTCTGGACTTGGGGACAGCGCCGGAAGAGGAGCTGATCCTGTCGCAGAAAAGACGTGGTTTGCTCCGGTAGAAACCAGCGATACTCTCAAGATGGAATGTAAAGACGGCGTTTGCCCGGTGCCTTGGGCTGTCAAGGAAGAAGCACCTACGGTTCAAGAGGACCAGGTGAACCATCCCCCGCACTACACAGATGGTGGCGGCATTGAGTGCATTGAAGCTATTGAAGCTGCCTTAACCCCGGAAGAATTCCGTGGTTACTGTAAAGGTAATCTGATGAAATATAACTGGCGTGAACGGATGAAGGGCGGTACCGAGTCACTGAAAAAAGCTCAGTGGTACTTGGATCGCCTCATTCAATTTGACGAAGCTCAAAACGGCTGAAGCTCTTCGTCATCATCCTCGTCGTCGTAAATGCATGCGGCGGCGAGTTCCGCTAATTCAAGGTCGGTGGGGATGTCAAACTCAATATTGACATTCTCATCGGCCATCAACGATTTGACCGCATACCATTCCATCAACCGCTGATGGTACAGGTTCAAGAGCGCGGAATAGAGCTGATCCCACGTCATCTCCTGCGCCTGTAGCTCGGCTTTACGCATCGAGAATTGAAGCTCTAGAGGAAGCTCAAATTGGTGAGGTTCAACCGATCTGTCCATTCCTGGTTTCATGCTTCAATTGAAACTATTCTAAAGCTAAATGTCACAGATGCCTTGAGGATCAAATTCCTCGTACTCTGAACCACACCAGGGGTCTTCGTCAATCCTGTAGGCATTGGCAAATTCCGACAAGGTGTAAGGATTGATGGACTCCTCCAGAATACGGATTGCACGTACCTGGTGGGCAGCTGCGCTGTAATTGCGGAATGCCGTCAGAAGAATTGCTGTAGAGACCCAGGGGTTGTCATTGGCTTGCCGCAAGAACAAAGCGACTTCCTCTTGGCGGCGATGCAGGAGAGCACCAACCATTTTATGGTCTTGATCAAAGACCCACTTTGGGATCTCCTCACTGGCACCACGCCAATCTTCTCGTTCCAAACAATCAATGATGTTGCTGTACAAGAAGGAACTCCAGCCAACAGAATGAATAAACGAAAGTAGGGCCTGGTGCATCGAATCGTCAAGACCCAGATTGAGCTTCTTTAGCTCAGTGTCTAGCACTTCTAACTCGTGGTACAAATACTCCAGAGCTTTACGTTTTGTGCAGAGGTGTCCACGCCTAACTGGAGAACCGTCTGGGTAATACTGCGTGCCGTAACCAATGGTGTAAGGTTCACTACCAGTGGCTGGATCTGGGTAAGCCTTCTCGTTATACCCTTCGTACTTTCTGATTAGCTCAATTGCGGCAGAAAAATCAGACATGGGGGTAACTTAATTACCCCCAATATACACAACTTATTACTTACCTTGACCGCGACGTTGTTTGCGTCCGTGATTAGGAAGTGAGTTCATACCTTGTCCTTGCCTGGTTTTTTTGGGCTTGGATTGAATTTTGATGGAGCCGGAAGCTTTAGGTTTGGCCATGCTGGAAAGGAATCAGCCCACGCAGTTTAGCAGAAAATCACCATTTCGTTTTATGGCTCCAGTACCGTGCAGACATTTTGTCGGGATTGGGATCCTGGGCATTATGTCGTGCGTAATACGACTTCTTGCGGGCCTTGTCTTCTTTTGTTTTAGGGTTCTTGCCAGCGCCTTCTACTCCCTGCTGACCAAACCGGACAATCTTTTCCTCACCTCCTTCACAAGCTTTAACAATGTGAGATTTGGTTTTATGCCCAGGAGTTCTTTGTGGCGAGTTGCATTTCATCTTGTCTTTCTGGTATCGCTTGGCAGCAGCTACAGCCTTCCTTGGTTTGTCCGACATAATTAACACGTACTAACGATGAATCCGTTTCGTCTTCCCAATGCAATACCTGGAAAGGATTCTGATCAATCCATCTTTCAATTCTATTAAGCCTAGCTTTAGAAAAGAAATCTTGATTTAAATACCACTCGTGTAATTTATAGGATGCCTTAGAGGCATTGCAACGTCTACAAGCAGGAACCAAGTTCTTGCGTGTGGTCTCACCTGATTTGTGACGTGGAATTACATGGTCCAAACTTGTTGCATCTTCACCGCAATAAGCACATTTGTGGCTCCAGGATTTGTAGATTTCGTCTCTAAACCGTTTCTTTGCTAGCTTTGGCGTGACTTCAACGAGTAAGGCGATGGGCTCATGCTCGCTGTAATACATGCTCTTTAGTTGCCGTTACCTTATTTTAATTTCCTTAAGCTTTACAGTTCTTCATGGAAGCCTTAAAAAAGTATGAATGCTCTTGACCGGGTCCCAAAAACGGTTACCGTACAAGAGTTGTCCATCCTGACGCCTAAGTCATGGCTCAAAACAAAGGTTGGGTTCCTGTGGCCCGCGCAGAAGAACTCCTAGGAATCGACCGCAAGGAACTCTTCCGCATGCGGGATGATGGCACGCTGAAGCTTGGGCCGCATTTCGCCGCATTCCCGGAGACTCGTTCCAGGGACGGCTACCGTTGGAATGTGGAAGCAGTCAGGAAGCACCTGCGTAAACAGGAGAGGATGGCTGCTGTTGCTTGATGGACCTGTAATGATCTTTGCGCATACGGTATGCCAATAGCAAATCAGTGACATTGACTTCAATGGCCTGATGAGCCATAAGACGATACAGTTGAAGAGAAAGGGAATCTAAACGGTCGTGCATTTCGCATGGCCGTTTTTTCTGTAGGTTAAACAAGAAAACCCACTGTGGGTGCAGCGGGTTAACCGGACGTTTTTTAGTTGTAAGGACCAGGCTGTTGTTGGGTCCCCAATCAAAGGAAACCAAATCTTCTGGCTTGACACCATAGGTGGCAATCATTCCAAGCAACCAGGCGGCGCCTTTGTTACCGCGTTGGCTGTCCAGATGGAAATACGCATCTACAATCCGCTGGTCTACAGGGATGGGTTGGTTCATGGTTGAAATGAGCTGCGTCCCCAGAACCTAGGAAGCGTAGGCTACCGGTCGCCGCTGCTTAAGGAATTCCTAATAAGTCTTATGAGACTTAAACTAAGTATACATTATTAAAAACTTCTTAAGGTTTATAGGGTTGATTATTCTTGTCGAACATGGTAAACCCGCCCATAACAATAAAATCCGCTGGTACGTTAAATAACTTCTGCATCATCGGCATCATCATTGGACTTTGACAGTTATAAGGAGGAACATCCATATCCGCCAAAGACCTCTTAGTCATGACAAAGGAAGCTGCTTCTTTTTGTTCACTTTCCGTGTTTGCAACAAGTCTTTGTTCCCATGCAGCCATGCTTCCAATTTGAACGGGAAAATCAGAAGGCTCTGGCGGGAAAGTATTGTCTTTAAATTTAAGTGCGTAAATGTGTTTGCAGTAACGCATCTCATCAAGCAACGGTGTCCAGTTGTCAGTGATGGATGTAATTACACCTTGCTCTGTTGAGTAATCGTTGTAGCTTGGCATGCCTTCTGCCTTAGAGCCAGGGATTGCGGGGTTAGCCGTACTCCTTAAATAAGTCGCACCAAATTCCCTGTAGACACCAACGTTGTCTCTGTTAGCGTTGTTGTTAATTGTTGTTGTCGTCGATAAAGAAAAAGGTACGGTATATCCAGACGGCGCATACACATCCATTTGTCTATTAACAGATGCATCGTTCATTGCGTTGTTATCGACAACGCCACTTAATGTCGTCACCTCATAACGACCTGGTTTTATCGATGAGACGTTGTTGCGAGGAAAAAACTTACGATCACTGGCTGCTGGATTGGTTAAGAATGCGTAATCACGATGGGTAAAATCTTGACAAGAGCAACAGAATCTTGCACCAGTAATAAGGTACCTGCCAACGGTAAACTGCGCAGGAGAGGGTGTTATGTACTCTTGGTCCGGTGTCACTTGCACTGAACCAGCTTTTTTAAATGTAAGGATTCCAGTATTTTGATTAACAGCAGTCAATACGGCCTGCACATAACCATACCGTTTTTGAGTTGTTGGATCAATCGTATCTTTATCGATGATTTCACCATTGACAGTAATGACGCGATCTTCCAGGATTTCTGTCACCAGTGGTTTAAGACCACCAGGTACACCTGGAACAGCAACATAAAAAGGTGGTGGAAGTGGGTTAGCAACGCTCCAGGAGCCTGCAAGTTTTACATACCAATTCGCTGCATCTTGGTTGACTGATTCAATGTATAGATTGTTGTTGGTAATTGGATCTTTTAACTTATCACTTCTCATTGAACCGGCGTAACGCCATCCGGCCCAGTGCATACCAAGCTCTTTGTTAGTCGTAGGAAAACCTACGAAAACACCTGAAATAACTGGATTTGGATTGACGACAGAACTTGGTGTTCCCGATGGAACAGGAATCTGATATTGAAATGGATAAGAAAAATCGTTGTCGTAAAAGGTAGCTGTAGCAAGTTCGTAGCCACGACGCCACCTTGACCAGGCTGACTCTCTGTTAGCAGTACTTAGAGAGTCTGGAACGGAACCTTTAGAAAACTCAGTTGTGATCGGCTTCAAGCGAAAAAGATCTTTATCTTTCTCTTTTGTAAAAGACGAAAAAGATCCAAACGCACCCTTTGATTTAGTCACAACACATCAGAAGAAACCACCTTGTGCATAAATGTGGGCACCTGGGGTGTAGCCAGAAATGTTGGGACCTTCCGCAAAGACACCCACATAAATACGGTCGCCCCGTTCCAGGTAAACACCTTTATTACGCAGAGGTGCACTGGGACCAAGACCGTTGGTGTTGCCTGCAGTCGGCATTGGAATAGCCAGCTGTGGCATCACATCTGAACAATCAACAAGCCCGCTATTAGCAGGGACTGTCTTGGTGAACAAAACACGGTAATCGCCACTGGCCGGAATAGGAGTGGTTGTATTACGTGTCTGGTAAAAAACAAAAGTTACGGCAGGTTGCAAGCCGTAACCAGCATTTTGATAGCTAAAACCGCTTACAGTAGCGCCTGAATAGTTAATGGCTGTGTTGACACCTGTAAGTGTTCCAGCGCCGGTATAAGTGTAGTAACCAATTCCACTGGCAGTACCGTTTGTTAAAACAGCGCTGTTTTGAACATAAACAATTTGTCCGCTACGCAATGCAATTACAGTACCAGAGGTGCTACTGGCGACAGTGTAATCGGCTTCCCGATAACGATCATTGCGGACGATGGTAATGGAATCAACAACACCACCATTGTTATTGTCTTCGCTAAGAGCAGCGTCCATGTCAACCAGGATGGACGGAGCCTGGCCACCCTGGACAAACACCGTATTACTGGCTTGGCTGCCAACTGTTTGCGTTGTGACCTGTACCGTATCAAATAACGGACGGTCAATAAACAGGGGTTGCTTGTTCGAACTGGTAGAGCTCAAAATAAACCTCCTAGACTTAGCAGTATATTACTGCTTGCGCATTCTTATGAATAAATTCTAACTTAAAAAACTCAACAGAAAAAGGGCTCCAAATAAATGAAGCCCTCTAAATTAAAACTGAGTCAATGATTCAAGAAACGGTGTCCTAGGCGTAAATAAAGACGCCGTCGAAATGTCCGATTCAGCTTGAGTCATTGGGCTCTGGAACGCAGTCTTAAATAACTGTTCTCCCAACGAAGGCACAGGGTTTTGTGCGCCCATCAATAAAGTTTGCAAAAGATAACCCTTCAAGAAATCCTGTGGATTTGCTCCAGGGACTTCTGCAGCTTGAGCTTGCGGCTTGGCTGGGGGTGGAGATCCCCCTCCAAGGATTTTTTTCACATAGTTCTGTGTTTCCTTGAAAGGAGGAATGCCCCCATACCGTTCGACATTGCCTGGGCCAGCGTTATAAGCTGCGAGGGCTTTGTCATAGGAACCAAAACGCTTAAGCTGTTGACTTAGATAACGAGCACCACCTGTCAAGCTTTGAACAGGATCATACGGATTAGAAACACCGAGACCTTGTGCAGTGGCAGGCATGAGCTGAACAAGCCCCTCGGCCCCTGCCCCGCTTTTGGCGCGTGGGTTCCAGCCTGATTCGGCGCCTACAAGTTTCAAGAAGATGTCTTCATTCACACCAAAATCACGGGCTTTCTGCCGCGCAATTTCTTTTAGTTGTTCGGTGTTGTAAGACATGGTTTTCTTGTTAACTTCCTACCCAGTTTGAGCTTGCCCTGAGTGCGGGAACAAATACTGTTTGAAGCGTTAGTACTGTTGCGAGATAGGTCAGGGTTCGTTTAACAAACTTGGGACAGAGAATCATGGGTTTAAAGCAACAACACTGGCTCCCGTGAATCAAAAGATTCGTGTCCAGTTGGCTGGGCTTACATGCAAAGCAATGCCAGGAGATCAAGGATTGCCACCGTATTGACGGATGCCTTGGAGCAATTGGGCAAACAGATCAGACCGCCGCTGAGAAGCGGGAGTCTGGAATGAAACATCTTCAAAAGACATGCTACCGGTCTGCTGCGGAGAAGCGGCAGCGGGGGACGGGTTCTGTGTCGCAGGAGAAGGAAGCATGCCGCCAATTCCCATCACTGCCCGATACATGTCATCAGAAGCATCCGAGAATACAGGCAGTGCACCAGGCATGGGAGTAATGTCCGGGCGAATGCCAGTGGCATCGGCAGGTGCAATGGCATTTAACATAGCAACTGATTCTGCCGACATTGCGGGCAGTGGAGTGCCACCTGGGTAAAGTGTTTGTTGTATTGCATCGTAACCAGACTGGCCAGGCTTGACGCGTTTGGCAAGTTCAGGATTAGCTTTTGCCCACATCTGCATCCCGATATCTTCTGCGGACTGCACTTGCGCAGGCGTAGAGCCTTGTGCTGCTGCAGCTTTGCGTGCGACTTCGTAACGCTGAAGCTCTGGGTTTTGTGCGGCAAGTTGTGCAACCCGGTTTTTCTCCTCTACGTAAGCCCGTTCCGCTGGATCAGAAATCGATGCAAATGTTTTGGACTGAGCGGCAGGTGTTGAGGTATAAGCAGCTTTCTGCCCTGGCCACTTGAATAGGGAAGAGGCAGGTGCTGCGCCAGCTGCCATTTCAACAAACGATTGTTGTTTGGGTTTTGGACGCTGAAAAACAGGAGATACCGCCCCTGCGTTCTGGATAGCTTTGAAAATATCAATGGCCATGATTAACGCCAAACCTCATGTAAATAAAGACGAGAGCCCACTGCAGTGTCAGCAGGACCAGGTAAAGCTTGAATAAACTCCGCACCTGATCGTTCATAACGATAACGAGCCTGGAATGGATCTTTGTAGTTAGGAACGTAAAGGATGCCAGCCAAACGGTTGGTTTCGTAGAGATAAATCTCATCCCAAACCTTTAACGCTTCTTTGGCGTTACTAGAGCGAATGGTACGATCCACGTCACCGAGGATACTTTCAATTCGCGTAGAAGGTGTCGATGCAACTTCTGTTTTCTTCTCAGCCGTATCGCAACGGCCAAGTTGAATAACAACCTTGTCGTAGAAGTATGAATCCGGAATGGTATTCATGGCTTCTTCCAAACGGGCATAATCACCCGCTGGAACAGACACGGTAAAGTAGCCCAGGTGATACCTAACTCTACTTTTGTCAAAGTCAGATAACTGCACGTCTACCTTTCGTTATAGTTTAATTATAAAGGTATCAATTTAACCAACACCTGGGATGGGAGAGTTCATGTACTCCATCAGAAACTGTTGAGCCATACTTTGTTTCGGAGTAAATAACTCACCTAGTGACTGTTCAAGTAAAGATTCTTGTACAGTTTTTTGGCGTGGTTTAGTTAGTTGAAGTAAGGACATCAACGTGGAAAGATCATCTCCACTGGATCCAGGAGATCCAAGAGATCCGGAGGATTGCTGGTCAAGCGGCAAAGTGGTTGCTGGGAGTTCAGATGCGCCTCCCAACGTCTTCATGTGCCCCAAACCAATTTCATATTTATTATCTCCTGTAACCAAAGTTGCAAGGTTTCCATACCCACCTTGATTGGCTTTAGGGACAAACTTTCCACCGCCTTCGTAGTAAATAGGTGTTCCTTCTGGAAGAGCCCAATCCTCTCCTCGATGAAAAGAACTAGCACCTGCAGTCGGAGCACTACGTGGACCATAACGCGATGTTAGTGTGATCCCAGCGGCTGGATTAAAATCAATCTTGCCGTCCGGTGTTTTAAGTAAAGCGGGAATTTTCTTCTCACCTATGCGCAAGCCAAGTAATGGCGTACGAATAGTTGCTGGATCAAGATACTTTCCGGTCGCAAGTTCCTTGACGTAAACGTGTTTATGTGGACCAGTTGAAACGCCGGTTGAGCCAACTTGCCCAAAGTACTGGATACCAGCCATTATCTTTTTCTTTTTATTTTAAAACGAAAAAACCCCTGGTCTCCCAGGGGCCTTTGTTTGCAAAATGGATCAAACCCTGATCAAGTCGGCGGCAAACACAGCCTCCCAATCCACACGCTTAATTTGTTTTAACTGCTCAAGGCTATTAAACTTCTCACCCGATAAGGACATCTGAAGATCTTTAATCTCTCGAGCTGTCTTAAGGCCAATGCCCTTGATGTGATCAGCGATCATCTGAGGGGTGGCACTATTGATATTTAAACGTGTTTCGGGTGGGAATTTACGAGGCTCTTCTTGCGCTGCCTTATCTTTAACCTGAAGAGTAGCAACTTTTTTAGTCGCAGCTTCATCAGGGGTTAATTCATTCTTATAAGCGGTATAAAGGCGACCGTCCTGGTCTTCGACCATGAACCAATCGCCGTTATCCCATTCGCTTACAACTTTGACGCGAGCGCCGGTTTTACGATGCTGATAAAGCATAAGGACCAGATGTTTTAATTTCTGGTCCTAGTTTAACCTAATCAGCTAACGGTGCGGCCAATGATGTACTCTTCGATATCTTCGTAGCCAGGAGCTTCATCAGGCTGGATGTAGCACACTTCAACCACGAGGTAACCCTTGAGGCCAGCGTTAAAGTCAGCATCAGCCAGGTACACGCCACCAGACACACCGGTATCAGTGGTAGCACCACGGGCAAACACCCTAAAGGTGCTGGCGGAAGTCAAGGACTTATACACGCCAGAAGGACCAAGGCCGGTGGCACCGGTAGTGGTCAGGAATGGAGTGGAGCTAAGGGCTTGGCTACCAGCAGCAAACACAATCTTGGCCGAGGCATCACCAGACACAGTCGAGGTCAGGTTGGCCTGAGCAATGGCTTCACCAACGCCGGTCACAGCGGTAGGGCCAGCGCCGAAGGTAATGACGTTACCGGTAGCAGCATAGATGCCAGTAGCAACACGACCGTCACCCCAACCAGAAGCAACCGAGATCGCAGCGCGATACACGAAAGCAGGCTGAACAGCGTTACCAGAGATCACCATGCCGGTGATGTCGGGACGGGTGTCGTCTTGGCGGTAAGGCGAAGGAACGATCACGTTCAGGGTCTGACCGCGAGTTGCGGCATCACCGGAAGTCCATTCCACCACAGCATAACCACGCTGTTGGAAGTAGCGATAACCAGGGACGGCCAGCACCGAAGTGGGGCCACCCTTGGAGTAATCATTGCTGCCGTCAGCGGCGACATCAATGTTCTTGTACCAGCCGTTCAGGGCATTGGTCCAGTTGCCTGGATAGATCTTTTTAGAAGACAGATAGGACATTTATTTCTCCGTTAAATTGGATTTATATCTTTATCAGATGACGCCGTCGTCCTGGACAAAGCTGAAGGCAGTGGTCACAAAGTCCTTGTTCAGGATCTCAAAACCAGCGTACAGTTGCCAGATCAGGATGATAAAGCGGCTGAAGTCATCGTTGTTGTTGATGAGCACCTGAGCGTTAGGACCGCCGATGCCAACACCAATCGCCTGAGGACCGAAGAAGTAACCTTGGGCAACTTCTTGGTTGCTGAACGAGGGAGTATCGGTGAAGCTTGCGCTAACAGTCTTGGTCGGGAAGTTAGTCGACTCGAAGAACTTCACGCCTTCAAACTGAACACCAGTCGGCATCACAGGCTCACCAGCCAGGAAGTAACCCTGACCAGCTTGAGGACCCATGTAGAAGCTGGCGTTGTTAGGCATCATGGGGTTGCCCATGTACATGCCTTGGCCAGGATTGCCACTGTAACGAGCGATCTCACGGAAGTCAGGATCACGACGCAGATGCATCATGAAGGTGGGATCGCAGATGCAACGATACAGACCATCAGCGAAGGTAGGAACGTTGCGCTTACGCAGGTCCTTAACAACGGTCAGCAGGTCGGTACGCACCTGGAACTGCTGCACCTGAGCGGCGTATTCAGCAGTGGTATAAGAGATCGAACCGTTAGAAGCTTTGGTCTTGCCACCAGGGAAGTAGTAACCACCTTGGGTGCTAGAAGCTTCACCATTGGCTTCTGCTTTGGCGAGTTCATCAATGAACACGCGGTCACGCCAACGACGATAGTCGTCAAGCAGAGTCAGGCTGCCGATCGACTGGTGGAACATGTTGAGGTTACCAGTATCCAGCAGCAGGCGCTGGGCGGTAATCAGGGTTTCACGAGCGATCTTGAAGGTCGAAGGCTGAGTCGGGTCACCCGGATCCGCAGGGCCGGTGTACTCTTTCAGTACAACAAGCACCTTCTCTTTGGTGATGTTGCGGCTGTTGGCGGTACCGATAGTCTGGTCAGCGATACGCTCCCGGCTATCCTTGGTGCCAGGGGTACCCCAGAACTTGTAGCGGTCTAACTGAACAGTTTGACCGGGCTGACGGGTGAAGTCGTGGACAACCACGGGCTCCACTGCCATCTCAGCAATGTAAGCAGGGTGGGGACGGTAAAGTTCCGCACCAAGAATTTTTGGAAAGTCGTTCTCCTGGTCTCTAGTTTCTTAGAGGGGTGGACTATCTCTTCATCCCTGAGGGATGCCGGACGCTGAATCTGGTATTACGTAACAAGGTCGTGTTACCCCCAGTAGTCTCTGCACCTTCCAATCACGCTTGATTGGCTTGGCTCAGGATTACCCTCGTCTTGACGTTAGGGCTTCCCTGAATTCATCCGGTTTGCACCCATCGATTGCTCGGTGGGGTGACAACGTTGAGCGTTCAGTTGAGGCAAATTGCCTACCAGGATCTGAACTAGCTATCAATAAACACCTTGGTTTATCCTCCAGTGTCAGTGTTTTTATCGGGTGAAAGATAAAGACACATGTGCCTTATCTAACACAAATTTTAGCAGGTACCTAATTTACATCACACGTACTGTGTGGATGCAAGCGATTTAACGCCAAATTGTGCACTTGGTGTGTTGTTAGAGCCGTAGCCTTCTGGGTCTACTGCCATGCCTTGCTGGAAGCCTGGTACACCTAAAGCACCGAGGCCAGCACCAGCAGCAACACCACCAAGACCGGCAAGTGCCATAGATGCGGGGACTAAACCTGCGGCAAAGACTGGTTTAGTTCCAGCCTCTAAAGAAGCAGGTAATCCTAAAGCAGCTGTTCTTGCAATATTACCTACGGTTTTAGGTGAATACAGCGTTTGTGCTTGTCCACGGCTCATGTATTCAGGGCTATTAACGATCTGTTGTTCAAGTCGTTGACGAACTGAACGCCCTGATTTACCTGCTTCTTTTTCTAAGCCTTTAGAAATAAGTTCAGGCAATACATTACTATATTTACCAGCAAGAGTACGAGCCGCGCCAAGACCAGCACGAGCACCAAGACCAGCGGTAAGTCCACCAAGTACAGCGCTACCTGGGTCTTCGCCCTGTGCGGCAAGAGCCCCGCCAGCTACCAGACCGGCAGCAACGGGGACTCCATATGCGAGCAGAGGACGTGTTTGTCCTAACGGTCGCATTTGCCTCACTCCATCACGAAGAGTTTGTTAGACACCATGTTGGGCTGAGCCTGGTTCAGAACGCGCCAGGCATTCTGGGGATCACGCGCCATGATCTCGTTGAAGGTGCCCCAGAAGTTGGCAGGTTGCTGGGGAGCAGCTGCGGCAGGAGGAGCAGGGAACTGACCATAAGCATATGGATCAATTTCTTCGGTTGGGTAACCGTAAGATTCCAGATCTGCTTCGCCTTCATGCACGGGATACGGACCTTCAGGACCGAAGAAACGGAGCGTGTAATCGCTCAGAACGTCGGGGTTGGTCAGGATCTCGTTGTAAGCCAGATTCTCGGTATGAGACTCGGTGGCAAATTCTGCATAACCCTGAAGGGTCTGGGTCATTTCTTGGCCCCAGGCAACAGCGCTATCCAGCAGACCTTCGAGTTGAAGGGCGTAATTATTTAGAATTGCGGGAGCTTCGCTTCCGAACGCTTCGAGAACCTGTTGGCTTTCCAGGCTCAGACCCTCCGAGTAGGTTGGGGAATAGCTGGGCGAGTAAGCCTGGTTGGTTGACCAAGTCTGCGGAGCCGATGGTTGCGTAACTTGGCTGCCCACCGAACCGTAATTGGCCGGTGCGTAGGTCGTCGTCGGAGCTGATGGTTGACCCTGGAATGGGGATTGAACTGGTGCGCTCAGCAGGTTCACCACCTTGTTGAACGCCGATTCCCATGGGTTCCCCGCTGGTGCTTCCGGTTGGGATTGGGGGACGTACTGAGTAGGGGCTGAGGGTTGGTAAACCGGGGCCGCCTGAGGTGCTGCCACCTGGTAATTCACCGGGGCTGCCTGGTACGAGACCGGGGCTTGGCTCGGCTGGTAAGACGGAGTCACGTAACTGCTCGGCGCTACTGCCGGAGTCGGGCTCGTCTGTGGGATCGATTGGACGGTAGCGTCCTGCATAACTCATCTCCTTT
>Ga0315909_10001686_pt1 | contig 29544 bp, 30 predicted proteins | sample LakEriMetagenome_11_FD_203527 | JGI IMG/M metagenome (GOLD analysis project Ga0315909, IMG submission 203527) | Freshwater fungal communities from buoy surface, Lake Erie, Ohio, United States - Buoy 2 MA125 | ecosystem: Environmental > Aquatic > Freshwater > Lake | place: USA: Lake Erie, Ohio... | reverse complement strand
TGGTTCAACCCAATGCTTTGTTTATAAGTACGCTCAAGGGTATCGAACTAAGCACCATGTCTCGTATGACCGAGATTATTTCTGTGGTGCTAGAAACCCAGAACATTGCAATCATTACCGGACCAAACCTTGCTAATGAGCTAGTTTTGCGCCAACCAGCAGGTGCGGTTGCAGCAGCTCCTGCAATTGGAATTGCTGAAAAAGTTCAGCAGCTTTTTACAACACCGTATTACCGCGTTTATACATCAGTAGATGTTTTGGGATGCGAACTCGCAGGTGCCATCAAAAGTGTGATCGCTTTAGCTGTGGGTATGTCAATCGGAATGGGTTACGGAGAAAATACCCAAGCCATGTTGATTACCCGCGGCCTTAACGAGGTCGCACGTTTGTGTGCAGCCCACAACGCAGATCCGCTCAGCGCTGCAGGTCTTGCGGGAATGGGGGATTTAGTTGCAAGTTGTGGATCAGCACTTTCTCGCAACCGAACCTTTGGTGAAGTTTTAGGAAAAAGTGGTTCGATGGAGGTTGCCAAAACCCAGGTGGCAAAAACAGTTGAAGGTGTTGCATCTTCTAGCGCCGTCCTTGAAATTGCACACCGCGTAGGAATTGAAGTTCCAGTCATCGAAGCGGTGGCAGATGTTGTTTCCGGCTCGTTGTCGCCCGAACAAGCACTAGATCGCTTGATGGAGATTACGACTAAAGCAGAAAACTTTATCCGATGAGCACATTAACTGTTGCAATTATCTGCGGAGGACCGAGCAGTGAGCATGAGGTCTCATGTGTTTCGGGTGGGGGAGTCTTAAAAGGCTTAGATAAGAAAAGCTTTACTCCGATTTTGATCGGGATTACCAAAGCAGGCAAATGGGTTGCACTTGATGAAAACTATCCGCTGGCAATTAAAAACAAAGTTATGCCAACCATTGAAGACAATGGAACATCGGTCGAGCTTGCACAAGGTGGGCTTGTGATTAACGGAACCTTCGTGAAAATCGATTGCATCTTTTCAATTCTCCATGGCGAGTTTGGTGAGGATGGAAAGATTCAGCAGCTGTTTGAAGATGCACATATTCCATATGTTGGAAGTGGAGTTAAAGCCTCTGCCGATGCCATGGATAAAGCACTGGCTAAAGGATTGTTTTCTGCAGCAGGTCTAAAAGTTGCTCCCGGAATTGTTGTTCACAAGGGTGACCCGCATCCAGATGCCCAGACACTTTCTTATCCCGTCTTTGTGAAGCCATCAAGCGGTGGATCTAGTCGTGGCACACACAAAGTTAAATCAGCTGACACATTGTCTGCAGCTATCAATGATGCATTCTTGTATGACTCAAAGGTTTTAATTGAAACCACCATTAATGGATGTGAAATCGAATGCGCAGTACTAGAGCGTGGTGGAACAAGTTATGCATCAGTGGTTGGTGAAATTGTTGTTAATCCCCAATTTGAATTCTATGATTTTGAAGCAAAGTATTTAGATGATGCGACAACGGTAAAGATTCCTGCTGATATCCCCGAAGCTGATGCCCAAGCAATTCAAATTGCAGCGATGCAAGCTTTTGACGCGCTAGGTTGTGCAGGATTGGCGCGATGTGATTTTTTCTATACGAACGACAATCAGATCATCATTAACGAGATCAACACATTGCCGGGATTTACTGGCACCAGTGTTTACCCCAAGTTATGGCAGGCAACAGGGGTCAGTTACTCCGATTTGATTACAGCTCTGATTGATTCGGCGATTAGCAAAGCTTGATAAAACTTAGCTCAGGTGTGTAACTGGGCAAGTCAAGGTACGTGTAATTCCAGGTACCGCTTGAACCTTTGAAAGAACTAGTCGACCAAACTCTTCCATGCTTGTAGCTTCTGCACGCATGATTACATCGTAAGGACCAGTAACGCCTTCAGACAATGTAACGCCAGGAATCTTTGCCACGGCATCTGCAACTCCAGTTGCCTTGCCAACTTCGGTTTGAATCAAGATGAAAGCCTGTACTGACATGAGATGTCCCTTCTGGTCGATGGCCAAACGCTACCGCAGATTAGCCCCAACGAGGTAGTCGATTAGGCTAAGCGGTATGAACTTCGATGAGGCTGGGGTAATTGCGGCGTTGGCACGCATATTTGGCAGCTCGCAACGCGGAGTCGAGATCGGCATTGGAGACGATGCTGCGGTCGTAAAAACATCCGAACGAACCGCAATCACGACCGATATCGCAGTTGAAGGTACACATTTCAATACCGAGTGGTCTAGCGCTTTTGATATCGGACGCAAGATAACGGCGGCAAATCTTGCCGACGTTTATGCAATGGGTGGCTCACCAAGATTTTTAGTTGCAGCAGTAACTCTTACGGGCCAAGAATCCATGGAATGGATTGAAGATCTGGCCGAAGGAATCGCACATGAAGCCAGCAGTTGTGGGGCATATGTTGTCGGGGGAGATCTTGCAAAAGGCCCCTGCAAAGTTATTTCAATTACCGCAATAGGCCAGATCGATACCGCGATTACGCGTTCTGGTGCACAAGCCGGAGATTCAATTTACATCTCTTCACTTCCAGGTTGGTCTGCAGCAGGTCTAGCAATTATTGATAAGGAGCTAGAAACAGATATCGCACTTCACGCCATGTCAGAATTTTGTGCACCTACGGTGGATTATTCAGCAGCGGTTCAGTTCGCAAATGGCAAAGCCACATCTATGTGCGATATCAGCGATGCTTTTGTTATTCAGGCAGAACAAATCGCAACTGCATCAGCAGTTCAATTAGTTATTGAAAAAGATTTGATCAGTAAGCACCCTGAGTTTGAAACTTTGAGCGAGCTAGCTGATTCGCAAGGTATAGATGTGTGGCAATGGATTCTGGCCGGAGGCGAGGACCATGTGTTTCTTGCAACGGGCAAGGAACTCGATGGATTTCGCATTGGAGCTGTTCAAGTAGGCGCAGGTGTAGTTGGCGTAGAAATGAAAAAAGCGCCAGATACCTGGCGCCACTTTCAATAAAATTTAAATTAACGAGTTACTTTTCCAGCCTTAAGGCATGAAGTACAAACGTTTTGGCGCTTTGCTGTTCCGCCTACAAGAGTGCGGACACGCTGGATATTTGGATTCCAACGACGACGGGTCTTCACCTGTGAGTGAGAAACGTTGTTTCCGAAGCTGGGCCCTTTGCCACAGATATCGCATGTTGATGCCACAGCGGTACTCCTTTGAATTTCGACTGGTTCCAATTGGGAACAGGGCGTAAGGGTAGCGTGAAGGCGGGCCGAGATGCCAATTTGAGCGTATGCGAGCAACTCTCATGCGCGGGTGGGCTGGTTTGAAGCAGTTGCGAGGGAGAATGCTCGAGTGGCCACATTAGAGAACAAGGTTTCTGCCGTTGTCGGTGACCGCACCGCCAAAGTTCTCAGTACAGTTTTTGGAATCACAACCGTTGGCGATCTTATGCGCCACTACCCGCGCCGGTACATGGTGCGCGGAGAGTTATCCGATATCTCGCAACTTCGTGAAGGCGACGAAACCACCATTTTGGCGCAGATTTACTCCACAACAAACAGACCTCTGCGTGGCCGTAAAGGCAGCATTCTCGAGGTTGTCGTCACTGATGGAACCGACAAGTTGTCACTTACATTTTTCAATCAGGCTTGGCGTGAAAAGGATTTGAAGGTAGGCCGGCAAGGTTTGTTTGCCGGAAAAATTGGTGTTTTCAATAACAAGAAACAATTAGCTCACCCTGATTACGAGTTGATCCCCGATGGATCCGATGTGGATTCGGCAGTAGAAGGATTTGCTGGAAAATTTTTACCGGTGTATCCCGCCTCATCCAAACTTCCATCCTGGAAAATCTCGCAATGTGCGCAACTAGCAATAGGTGCGTTAGATGAGATCGATGATTTTCTTCCAACTTCAATCCGAGAAAAACACGAATATCCAACGTTGCAGCAAGCTCTAGTGCAATTACATCAACCGGCAGATCTAGATCATGCCGAAACGGCGCGTGAGCGTCTAACTTTTGACGAGGCATTTTTACTGCAATCTTTATTGGTAATGCGCAGAAATGAATTAAAGAAACTGAATTCAACTTCAAGAAAAAGGATTGTTGGTGGCCTGCTTGACACCTTTGATAAATCACTTCCATTTGAGTTAACTGCAGGCCAGGTAGCGGTGTGTAAAGAAATTGAAAGTGATTTGGCGCAACCGCATCCCATGCATCGATTGCTACAAGGTGAAGTTGGTTCTGGAAAAACCATCGTGGCATTGCGCGCCATGTTGGCGGTCGTCGACAGTGGGGGACAAGCGGCATTGCTTGCCCCAACCGAAGTACTTGCTGCGCAGCATCTTCGCACTATCCAGAAGCAATTAGGCACTTTGGCACAAGGTGGAATGTTGGGTGGTTCTGAAACTGGAACACAGGTAACACTGATTACAGGATCACAATCGGCGCAAGCACGCAGAGAGGCTCTTGCTAAAGCCGCTGATGGAACTGCAGGAATTGTCATCGGTACTCATGCGTTGTTGGGCGAATCTGTTGTTTTCAAAGACCTTGGATTAATCGTCGTCGATGAGCAACATAGATTTGGTGTTGAGCAACGTGATGCATTGAAAGAAAAAGCAGTTCTACCTCCGCACTTGTTGGTAATGACAGCTACGCCAATTCCACGAACTGTTGCGATGACGGTCTTTGGTGATCTAGATGTTTCAACCTTGCGCGAGCTTCCCTTAGGTCGCCAACCAATTACAACTCATGTTGTTCCAGTTAAGGAAAAGCCAAATTACATGGAACGTGCTTGGCAGCGAATTCGCGAAGAGGTAGCGCAAGGGCATCAGGCGTACGTGGTCGCGCCTCGGATTTCAGCAGATCCTGATGCAGGAGCCGATGCAGATTTAGATTTTCTCTTCGGTGAAGAATCCGATGAAATTTCATCGGTAGAAGAGTTAGCTCCCATGTTGCACGCGGGTCCATTACAAGGGCTCAAAATTGCTATTTTGCACGGGCGTTTATCCGCCGATGAAAAAGACACAACTATGCAAGCATTTTCCAAAGGAGAGATTGATGTTTTGGTCTCAACCACAGTCATCGAAGTCGGTGTAGATGTTGCCAACGCAACAATCATGGTGATTATGGATGCTGACAGATTTGGCGTCTCTCAATTGCACCAATTAAGAGGACGTGTTGGCCGAGGAACATCGCCAGGCCTGTGCCTGTTGGTCTCAAATAGCGAGGATTTAACCCCTGCTCGCGAAAGACTTAATGCGGTGGCTGCAACTGTCGATGGTTTTGAATTGTCACGAATCGACCTTGAGCAAAGACGCGAAGGAGATGTTTTGGGCAGGAATCAATCCGGAACTCAATCCCATCTTCGCTTATTACGTGTATTAAGGGATGAATCTTTAATTGAGCAAGCCCGTGATGATGCTGAGCAACTCATTGCAAAAGATAATGATTTAACCAACTATCCTTTACTCAAGAAAGAGCTTGCACAATTGCAGCGAGATCAAGCCGTCGATTATTTGGATAAGGGTTAGTACATTGAGAATCATTGCAGGTGTTGCACGAGGTCGAACTTTAGGAACTGTGGCTGGTGCGACTCGTCCAACTTCTGATCGTGCACGCGAAGGCCTTTTCTCATCATTAACATCCGAGTTTGGAAGTTTTGAAGGTTTACATGTGCTTGATCTCTTCGGGGGATCTGGCGCTATTGCTTTAGAGTCATTATCTCGCGGGGCTACTTTGGTTCATGTGGTCGAAAAAGATGATGAGGCTCAAAAGACAATTGAAAACAATCACGAACTTGTCAAGAAATCTAATCCAACTGGAAAATTGCAGCTCTTTGGAATGAGTGCAGAACGATTTCTAAAGGATGCACCAAAAACAAAGTATCACTTGGTGTATATCGACCCTCCGTATGATTTCAGTAATCAAGCGGTAGAAGATGTCTTAAGTGCGTTGTACGACGGAGAATTCTTAAGTAGTGATGCCTTCATCGCAGTTGAGCGAACAGCTAGAGGGCCACAATTCATTTGGCCTGATGCCTATGCACCCGCTCGTGAGCGAAATTATGGTCAAGCGACCATTTATTACGGTAATTACCAGCCCTAAGAATGGATTACTGGGCGCCATCTTGCTAGCGTTTACGCCATGAAGCGCGCGGTTTGCCCTGGATCCTTTGATCCGATCACATATGGGCATTTAGACATCATTGAGCGTGCAGCGCAGCAATTTGATCACGTGGTTGTCGCAGTACTCGAGAACAGAACCAAGGCGAGTCTGTTTACCGTGCAAGAGCGTATTTCAATGATCACCGCTGTTGTTGCTAAGTTCCCCAATGTATCTGTGGATTCATGGAGCGGATTATTGGTCGATTACTGCAAGAGCAACTCGATTCAAGCCATAGTCAAAGGCCTTCGTGCGGTTTCAGATTTTGATTATGAACTTCAAATGGCTCAGGTAAATTTGCAAGGATCCGGAGTTGAAACCATGTTCATGGCAACAGCCCCATCACATTCCTTCCTATCATCATCTTTAGTAAAAGAACTGGCCCATTACAACGGAGATGTATCAACGATGGTTCCGGCATCAATAAACGAAGCACTCAAGCTACGAATAGCAGGGAAGTAATCATGGATTCAGTTGAGAAGTTAACCGCAGCAATCACGATGGTCGAAGAGGCTCGTGGAGTCCCGTTGTCTGCAAGTTGCGTTGTTCATCGTGCTGAAATGCTCGAAGTGTTAGATGATGCTCGTGAATCATTACCGACCGATTTTGAATCTGCCAGAAAGATTATTGAAACTCGAGATGCGATTATCGAAGAGGCTCGAGTAAGTGCTGAGCAAATGATTGCTATCGCGCGTGAAGATGTTGCGCAGATGGTGGAACATACTTCGATCGTGCAGATTGCCCGCGATGAAGCTCGCAAAATTCTAGATGATGCTCGTGAGACCGCAGAGATTGAAAAAGCTGAAGTCGAAGAGTACATAGATGGTCGACTTGCAACTCTAGAAGTAATTCTGAACAAGACTATGGACGCAGTTTCACGCGGACGAGATCGCTTAGCGGGTGCAAACGATAAGGATGTTTTGTCTCAACTTGCTGATGAAAATTAAGCACGACAGATTAGATTTGAGAAAATCTCCATGAGTAAACAAGCAGATAGCTTTCAACTCAACACCTACGAGTTACCTCGACGTGCTGGCGAGATGAAAGAGTACGTCCTGGATATCCCAGTCAAAGAAAAGTTTGGTGTTGATTTAATCGCTGTACCAGCAGGAGAATTCATCGAAGTTGATGCACGCCTGGAATCAGTGACTGAGGGAATTTTGCTCAGCGCCGACGTCTATGCGGTGGCAAAAGGCGAATGCATTCGTTGCCTTGACCCAGTTGAAATTGTGATCGACCGTAAAATTCAAGAGCTCTATAACTATGAGCCAACAAATGAACGCGGCAAAAGAAAGAAGAAGCAGGAAGAAACTCTTGAGGATTTAGAGATCGAGGATGAACTCATGATGGACGGGGACATCATGAATCTTGAAACTCCGATCCGAGATGCTGTAGTTCTATCCCTGCCCATTAACCCGTTGTGTGACCAGGATTGCCCGGGCTTGTGCCCCGAATGCGGGGGAAAATGGGCTGAACTGCCAGAAGATCACGCACACGAGGTCATCGATGCCCGTTGGGCAGGCCTTGGTGGGCTCAACCTCAACGATCCCGATTTCAAGATTTAGCCCTTTTAAGGGATACTTTCCCTCTGCGGCCATGTTGCCGCTGTAATGATTGAGAAGAGGTTAGAACAGTGCCAGTACCAAAGCGAAAAATGTCGCGTTCAAAGACGCGTTCACGTCGTAGCCAGTGGAAAACTACTGCAGCAGCTCTTTCAACTTGTGGTCAATGCCAGCAGCCAAAGTTGCAGCACACCGCTTGCCCAACTTGCGGTACATACAACCGTCGTCAGGTATTAGAGGTCTGATCTGAGCTCCATGCTCAGTGAGCAGCTGGGAGTAACACTCGATCCAGCTTTGCTTGAGTTGGCTTTTACACACCGATCATTTGCATATGAATCGGGTAGTAAAGAAACTAATGAACGTCTCGAATTCTTAGGTGATTCAGTTCTCGGTTTAATCGTCACCGAAGAGTTGTACAAACGGTATCCCGATTTTGATGAAAGTCGTTTATCACCATTGCGTTCAGGTGTTGTAAATATGCGTGCGCTCGCAGATATTGCGCGGGGCTTACAACTTGGGCAGTACATCCGCCTTGGAAAAGGTGAAGAAGTTACAAATGGTCGTGATAAGAACTCATTACTTGCAGACGCGCTAGAGGCACTGATCGGCGCTATTTATTTACAGTTTGGTTTTGCGCGTTGCACTGAAATTGTGCGCGGGCTTATTACACCCACGATGGATTCAGCGGTAGCTCGCGGAGCAGGTCTTGATGGCAAGACAGCGTTGCAAGAGCTCGCAGCATCTTTAGGTAAGGGCACCCCGGAATACATCGTCAGTGAAGATGGTCCTGATCATGATAAAAACTTCACCGCCGTTGCGATGTTAGCCGGAGAAGCGTTGAGTCAGGGCACTGGAAAAAGTAAGCGAGAGGCTGAACAAGTTGCAGCCCGCGCAGCCTATGAGGCTTTAAAAACCGCCAATCCGCAAGGCTAAATTCGCCAAAATCACGCTCAATAGGCGATAGGTTTACCGCGTGTATTTGAAGAGTATGACGCTTAAGGGCTTTAAGTCCTTCGCTTCGGCAACCACTCTTCGACTCGAACCCGGCATCACCTGCGTGGTCGGTCCTAACGGGTCAGGTAAGTCAAATGTTGTAGACGCCCTCACTTGGGTTATGGGTGAGCAAGGCGCAAAGTCACTTCGCGGCGGAAAGATGGAAGATGTCATCTTCGCGGGTACAAGTGGTCGAGCTCCACTTGGCCGCGCCGAGGTTTCACTGACGATTGATAACAGTGATGGCGCACTTCCAATTGAATACACCGAAGTTACTATTTCTAGAATTTTGTTTCGAAATGGTCAAAGCGAATACCAGATTAACGGTGAAGCTTCACGCTTACTAGATATTCAAGAGTTACTGAGCGATTCAGGCATCGGTCGCGAAATGCATGTGATTGTCGGTCAAGGTCAGCTTGATGCAATTTTGATGGCAACACCTGAAGATCGTCGTGGATTTATTGAAGAAGCAGCTGGTGTACTAAAACATCGCAAGCGAAAAGAAAAAGCTCTTCGTAAATTAGATTCGATGCAAGCTAACCTTGCACGTGTTCAGGATTTAACTGTCGAACTACGTCGTCAACTTCGACCACTAGGGAAGCAAGCAGAAGTTGCTAAAAAGGCTGCAACCATTCAAGCAGATCTACGTGATGCGAAACTTCGTCTGCTAGCTGATGACTTCATCTCGATGTCAAAAACTCTCGAGCTTGAAGTTGCTGATGAAAACGCGCTTCGTGAACGCAGATCTACAGTTGAAAATGAACTTGACGCAGTCAGACGCCGCGAAGAAGCTTTAGATGCACAAGCTGCCCATGAAAGCCCATTGCTAGTTGCTGCACAAGAGACTTTTTACAACTTGAATTCTTTGCGAGAGAAATTCCGCGGAACTCAGAGTTTGGCGCAAGAGCGCTCACGCTTCCTCAATGAGGAAGCGGAAGAAGCTCGTACTTCAGGTCGAGATCCTGAAAGTTTGGATGCTGAAGCACGAACACTTCGCTTAGAGGAAACCCAACTGCGCGCAGATGTTCTTTCGGCACAACAAGATTTAGCTCAAGCAACAACCGCGCTTGCCCAAGCAGAGGTCGCGCTCAAGAGCGATGAAGACACTATTGCTGCGGCAATGCGTGCAATTGCCGATGCGCGAGAAGGAACTGCGCGTCAAGAAGGTCACATCAAATCTTTACATGCTCGTCTTGAAGCAATCGCCGAGGAAATTGCGCGACTTACCAAGGCACGCGATGATGCGCAGGCACGTGTTGATCAAGCTAAACAACAGTACTCATCACACGAACTTGAAATCGCTAGTGCAGACTCTGGTGAACTTGGACTGGATTCACTGTATGAAAATTCAAAGTCACAGCTAGAAAACGCTAAAGCAAAGTACTCTGATTTAGTCGAGGCTGAACGAGCTGCCGATCGTGAACGAAACGCGGTGGAATCAAAGCTAGAAGCCCTGAAGTTAACCTCGCAAACTCGTGATGGTGCATCAGCGTTGCTTCGTGATTCTCGTGGCGTTTCGATTCTCGGAAGCATCGCAGGGCTGATTGAAATTGATAATGGTTGGGAAGCAGCGGCAGCAGCTGCGCTAGGTAATCTTGCAGATGCAGTGGTTGTGAAGGATCTTTCCTCTGCTGTCACCGCTTTGACAACTTTGCGCAATGAGAATCTGGGCCAAGCAGATGTTTTGGTGTTTGAACCGGGAGCGGGTACAAACTCTGCGATTCCGTCAGGCCTCAATCCGCTTTCTGCACATATTCGTTCATCCTCAATCGGTGATTTGATTACATCGCTTTTAGCTTCAACAGTTGTTGCAGAAAATGCAAACGCTGCAGAAGCCATCTTGAGGTCACATCCTTTGGTAACCGTGGTAACGCGCGATGGAGATGTTGTTTCACGTGATCGTGCACGTGGTGGTTCCAAATCCTCTTCTTCACTGATTGAAATCAAAGCGTTGATTGATGGTCTTGAGACAAAGCTGCAAGAGATTACTCATAATTGCGATCGCTTAAAGTTTGAGATTTCTACCGCCAACACCGAAGTTGCCTCACGCCAAGGTGATTTCGATGCAGCCCTTTCTAAGCTCAACGAATCAGATGCCCGAATCGCAGCATTAACTGAACAACTGGCGGTATCTGGCCAGAACATGAAATCTGCGATGGCCGAAGTTGAGCGCCTTAATACCTCGATTAGCGAAGCAACTGCCGCCAAATCTCGCGATGAAGGCGAGATCACAATTGCACAATCTCAACTACAGCAACGCGGGGAAGTAGCTGAGCCAGATCATTCTCGTACCGAAGTTCTTCGCAACCAAGTTTCTATTGCTCGCACCTCTGAAGTAGAGGCTCGACTTGCAGTTCGCACAATTGAAGAGCGTGTGGATTCAGTGGCAGCACGTGCACTTACTTTGGAACAGTCAGCACAATCTGAAAGAGATGCATCAGAACGCGCAATCCTTCGACGTAGTGCACGAGCACGCGCAGCGGTTATTTCGCAAGCAGTTGCCGAAGCCGCTTATGAAGTTTTGATTCACATCGAACGTTCTATCGCAAAGGCAGCCACAGAACGTGGACGCTTAGAAGAATCTCGAGCTGCTCGTGATGGCGAGACTTTAACTGTACGTACTCGTGGCAGAGAACTCGCATCGCAGCTCGAGCAATTAACTTCAAGTGTTCACAAAGATGAGATTGCACGCGCCGAACAGCGCCTGCGTATTGAAACGCTAGAAGCAAAAACCGTTGAAGAGTTTGGTATTGATACCGCAACTTTGGTCAACGAGTATGGACCCAACAAAGATGTACCTACCTTCCACGAGACCGATGAAGGAGAAATCATTTCTACTGAAATGGTTCCTTATCGTCGAGATCAACAGGAAAAGCGCCTTGCATCGGCAGAGCGTTCCCTTAATTTGTTAGGAAAGATCAACCCTCTTGCACTCGAGGAGTACACATCTCTGGAAGAGCGCCTGAAGTTCTTAGCTGAGCAGTTAGAGGATCTGAAGAACACCAAGAAGGATCTTTTGGACATCATCAAGGAAGTAGATGACCGAGTTCAGTCAATCTTTATGGAAGCGTACGAAGAAACCGCTAAGCACTTTGAAGATATTTTTGCTCGCCTGTTTCCTGGTGGAGATGGTCGCTTAATCCTGACCGATCCCGACAATCCTTTGACAACAGGTGTCGATGTCGAGGCTCGCCCACCTGGAAAGCGTGTGAAGCGTCTTTCATTGCTTTCTGGTGGAGAAAAGTCGCTGACCGCCGTTGCCATGTTAGTTGCGATATTCAAAGCCCGACCAAGTCCGTTCTATGTCTTGGATGAAGTTGAGGCCGCTCTGGATGATGTAAACCTTGGGCGTTTGTTGGGTGTACTTGAAGAACTGCGCGAGAGTTCTCAGTTGATCATCATTACTCACCAAAAGCGCACCATGGAAATTGCAGATGCGTTGTATGGCGTAACAATGCGTGGTGATGGTGTGACTGAAGTGATTTCACAACGCTTGCGCGAATCTGACGCAAGTTAGGGTGCTGAACGATGGGTCTTTTCAGTAAGTTCATCGCCAAGATAAAAGGCACAAATGATTTTTCACCTGCCGATTGGGCAGAGCTTGAGCAGGAACTACTGTCTTCAGATGTTGGTCCTAGATTAACTCAAGAGTTTTTAGAAGCCGCCAAAAAAGTCAAGAGCGAGAATGCAGAAGAAGCATTAATCGAAATCATGACTCAGAATTTATCGAGTAAATCTCATGACCCAATTACCGTCCAGGGAACTACGACAATTATGGTTGTTGGCGTTAATGGCACCGGTAAGACAACTTCAGTTGCAAAACTAGCATCACACTACAAGCGCAGCGGAAAGAGTGTTGTTCTTGCAGCAGGGGATACCTTTAGAGCTGCAGCGGTGGATCAACTTAAAACGTGGGGCGATCGAATTGGAGTTGTAGTTGTCTCTGGAAAAGAAAATGGAGATCCTGCATCTGTTGCCTTTGACGGAGCGCAAAATGCCAAAGATGCAGGTAGCGACATTTTCATAATTGATACCGCTGGTCGTTTGCACAACAAAAGCGATTTGATGGCAGAGCTTTCAAAGGTAAAGCGCGTTGTCGAAAAAGTTTCGCCAATAAATGAAGTTTTACTTGTCATTGATGCAACCACTGGCCAAAATGGTTTACAACAAGCAAAGATATTTACCGAAAGTGTTGAAGTAACCGGAATTGTTCTGACGAAGTTAGATGGCAGCGCAAAGGGCGGTGTCGCTCTGGCAATTGAAGCCGAGCTAGGCATCCCGATCAAATGGATTGGCACCGGAGAGTCCGAGACCGATTTCGCCCCCTTTAACACTCAAAGCTACATAGCCGGCCTGTTGGCGTAACCCAGATGTAACACAAACCCTGGTTTTGTCACCAACCCGAAACCAAGTGATCCCTTCTTTGTAACTGTATCGATAGAGGGTTTACCCATCTCAAAGGCGAGAAATTTCTCGAAATTACTTAGGTGGTCTCTCATGGAGGAAGTTGTAATAAATTCAGGCGATACGGCGTGGATGTTAATCAGTACAGGTCTCGTTGTTCTTATGATTCCGGGCCTTGCTCTTTTCTACGGTGGAATGGTTCGTGTTAAGAGTGTTCTTAACATGATGATGATGTCTTTTGGTGCACTTGCAATCGTTTTTGTCCTATGGATTGCATTTGGTTTTTCAATGGTTTTTGGAGATTCAGTTGGAGGCAGAGGTCTCATAGGAGACATTGGCCAGTTCACATTTTTAAATGGGCTAGATAACTCAGCCGCACTGATTGGCACAATTCCTGCAGCGGTATTTATTGCTTTCCAGGGAATCTTCGCTGCAATTACTGTGGCACTAATTTCGGGTTCGATTGCAGACCGTGCAAAGTTTGGCGCATGGATGGTCTTTGCCGGAATTTGGGCAACACTTGTTTACTTCCCCGTCGCACACTGGGTATTTGCTTTTGACGACTTTGTTGCAAAAACTGGTGGTTGGATCGCAAATGATTTAGGTGCACTGGACTTTGCTGGTGGAACCGCGGTTCACATCAATGCAGGTGCAGCAGGTTTAGCCTTAGCAATTATCTTGGGTAAGCGCATAGGTTTCGGAAAAGTTCCAATGCGTCCTCATAGCTTGCCATTAGTAATGCTTGGCGCAGCACTCTTGTGGTTTGGCTGGTTTGGTTTCAACGCAGGTTCAGCGGTTGCATCTAACGGAACCGCAGGTCTTGCACTTCTGAACACAATTGGTGCTACAACTGCAGCTGTTCTTGCATGGCTACTTGTTGAAAAAGTTCGCGATGGTCATGCAACGAGCCTTGGCGCAGCTTCAGGAGTTGTTGCGGGACTTGTTGCAATTACCCCAGCATGTGCGGCTGTAAATGCAAGCGGCGCACTGATTATTGGTGTAGTCGCAGGTGCACTGTGTGCACTTTCTGTAGGGCTGAAATTCAAACTCGGCTATGACGATTCTCTTGATGTTGTAGCGGTTCACCTTGTGGGTGGAATCGTTGGAACTGTGATGATCGGATTTGTAGGCGTAGAGGTCGGCCTATTCGATGGTGGCGGTACTGATCAGCTTGTAAAGCAGGTAATTGGCGCAGGAGCCGTACTTGCATACTCATTCATTGCAACATTGATAATCGGCAAGATCGTTGATCTGACGATTGGCTTCAGAATCACACAGGATGAAGAGATCGCAGGTATTGACCTTGCGATTCATGCAGAGCGCGCGTACGAACTATCAGACAATAGCCAGGGCAGTGTCTTTGGTATCTCGAAGGGGGCTTAACAATGAAACTCATTACAGCAATCTTGAAGCCATTCAAGTTAGAGGATGTAAAGAACGCCCTTCAAGGCGCAGGCATTACAGGAATGACTGTTTCTGAAGCTAGCGGTTTTGGTCGGCAAGGTGGGCACACCGAGGTATACCGCGGTGCTGAATACACAGTCGACTTAATCCCTAAGGTGCGTCTAGAAGTTCTAGTCGATGACAAAGATGCAGACTCTGTAGTCGATGTCATCGTCAAAGCAGCTTCCACTGGATCAATTGGTGATGGAAAGGTATGGACGACACCAGTTGATCAAGTTATTCGTGTCCGCACAGGAGAGCGCGGCGTAGACGCAATCTAGACTCTCCTTTATGAGTACTCGAGAAAGACGAGAGCGATCGAACGAGAGCGATCGTTTTCTGTCGCAACTCTTCCTCGCTGCCACACAGGCAGATGGTCGAAGCATCTCGGGTAAGGAAATAGCACTCGCCGCGGTCGGAGGATACGGCCGCGGCGAGCTATCTCCTGGATCAGATTTAGATATTGTGTTTATTCATTCAGGAAAAGTTTCACCAGAGGATTTAAAAGCTTTCGTCAATGATGTTCTATATCCGCTGTGGGATAAAAAGAGCGTAGATCACTCAGTACGAACACGCAGCGAAACTCGCGAAGCTGCAGCCTCGGATTTACGAGTTGCAACTGGATTATTAGATATTCGATTAATCGCAGGTAGTGCTGATTTAGTGGCAAGCGTTCAGTTAGACGCTTTAGAGTTTTGGCGTAAAAATGCCAAGGAAAATCTGACAGATTTGCAGAAAAGTTTGCAAGTGCGCCATGCGCGTGCTGGCGAATTAGCGTATTTGTTAGAACCAGACCTTAAAGAAGCGCGTGGAGGCCTGCGCGATATCCAAGCACTACGAGCTATTTCTTTATCAGCAGCGATACCCGTACCGCTTGAGAAAATTAGTTGGGCAGAAGGAACGCTTAATAATGTGCGTGAGTCCTTACATATTGCTAGCGGGCGCGGAAAAGATCGACTTCTCTTTCAGGAGCAGGATAAAGTAGCAAAGTTATTAGATTATCCTGATGCAGATGCGATGATGGGCGATGTCGCAAGAGCCGCCCGTTCAGTTGATTATCTACTTAACTACACTTGGCATTCACTTGAACATAAAAGCAAAGATGGATTGGGCCGAATCTTAAAACGGCCTCGAGTTACGACTGTTGCAAAAAATGTAAGTGCTTCAAATCGAGAGATCGTCATAGACCCATCCACCTCACTCGAGGATGATCCTGTAGTCGGATTGCGTGCGGCTGCAACCGCAGCGCAATTGGGTCTGCCACTTTCTCTTGATACCTGCTCGGAACTATCTGAAAATCTCAAGAAAGGTCAGGGAAAACTTTCTACTCCATGGCCACGAGAAGCGCGAGAGCTGCTTATTTCCCTCATTGGCGCTGGTGAAGCGATGGTGGGGATTTTCGAGTCATTGGATCAGGAAGAAATCATCTTTGAATGGATACCAGAATGGAGAAGTGTTCGTTCGCTACCCCAACGCAATGCCTTACATCGGCACACAGTTGATCGGCACATGGTTGAGACGGCTGTACATGCAGCCAAATTAACCAGAAAAGTTCAACGACCCGACTTACTTCTATTTGCTGCACTTTTCCATGACATTGGAAAAGGAGCCCAAGAAGATCACTCCGTTCGGGGTGTTCGATTGATTGAACCCATAGCTCAGCGAATCGGATTTGATGTTAAAGAGATTGAGATCCTTAAAAACTTAGTTTTGCATCATCTTCTGCTCTCATCTACTGCAACACGTCGTGATTTAGATGATCCAGCAACAATTCAATCAATTATCTCAGTTATTCCTGATGTCAATACTTTAGAACTCTTACATTCCTTAAGTATTGCCGATGGAGAGGCCACTGGTAGTGCTGGGTGGAGTGATTGGAAAGCAGCACTAGTCAATGACTTGGTGCAAAGAGTAAAGAGAGCTATGGCTGGTGCCGAAGTTGCGCAGCAACCAGAAGTTAGTGAAGAACAAAGGGCTCAAGCAGAAAAAGGTGAATTACGAGTTACATTAGAGGAGCATTCAAGTGGCTACGCCGTAGAAGTTATCTCACCTGATAAGCCTGGACTGCTATCGATTGTTGCGGGTGTTTTTAACACTACTCGTCTAGATGTAAAGTCGGCCCGTACTAAAACCCTTGGAAATTCAGCGGTGATGTACTGGATCGTTACCCCTGAACCTCATGCACCAGAAATAAGTGCGACAAAACTTCATGATTTGATAGCTATGGCTTTAATTGACTCTAAAGATGTTGAGGAAAAACTCTTTGCACGGGCGGCTGCCTACGCTTTCATTCCATCAATTCCAGTTCCAGATCCCGAGGTAGAGATATTTACTGATGCAGCCACAGATGCAACGGTTATAGAGGTTCGTAGCCATGACCGACCTGGCCTACTCTTTAGAATTGGTGCGGCCATAACTCAATCCAAGATTGATATTCGATCCGCAATTGTCACAACTCTTGGAGCTGAAGCTATCGACACCTTGTATGTAACCGAGTTAACAGGTGGACCACTATCTCCTGAGCGCGCAGCCGAGGTCGCTTCGCATCTTAAGCAGGCCTTGAAGTAGTCTTCGGTTCTTATGTTTGAGTCACTTACCTCGCGCTTTAGTGGAGCCTTTTCATCGCTGCGCTCAAAGGGCAAGATTTCATCCTCAGACATAGAGACAACCTGTCAGGAGATTCGACAAGCACTTCTTGAATCCGATGTGGCGCTTTCAGTTGTCGAAGATTTCATCGCAGATATCCGCCAAAAGTCTTTGGATGCTTTGCCAACTTTGCAATCTGGCACAAACCAGGCCAACGCGATCTTTGAAATTGTTAATGCATCATTAATCGAAATTCTTGGGGGACAAGCTCGCAGAGTTCGCTTTGCTAAGAATCCTCCAACGGTGATCATGCTTGCCGGTTTACAAGGTGCCGGTAAAACAACTTTGGCAGGAAAGCTTGCAAAGTTTTATGCCGAACAAGGAAACACCCCATTGCTAGTTGCATCAGATTTACAACGACCTAACGCTGTCACACAGCTGCAAGTTGTTGGTGAATCAGTCAATGTTCCAGTCTTTGCACCTGAACCTGGCAACGGCCAAGGAAATCCAGTAAAGGTAGCAAAAGACGGTATTGAGTTTGCAAAGTCCAAGATGTACAACATGGTCATTGTTGATACAGCAGGTCGCCTGGGTGTCGATGAAGATTTGATGAAACAAGCATCTGAGATTCGGGATGCGATCAATCCAGATGAGATTTTGTTTGTCGTCGATGCAATGATCGGACAAGATGCTGTCAGAACTTCACAAGCGTTTTTAGCTGGCGTTGGTTTTGACGGAGTAGTTCTGACAAAGCTCGATGGTGATGCCCGTGGTGGTGCTGCTTTGTCAATCGCGTCAATGACCAAGCGCCCGATTATGTTTGCATCAACCGGTGAAAAACTGCACGAGTTTGATATTTTCTATCCAGAGCGCATGGCTTCTCGCATCTTGGGTCTGGGCGATGTTGCAACTTTGGCTGAACAAGCTAAGAAAGCTTTTGATACCGATACTTCGGCAAAACTTGAAGCTAAGTTTGCCAGCGGAGAAGATTTCACTTTAGAAGATTTTCTAGAGCAGTTACAGGCGATGTCCAAGATGGGCAACATGTCTAAGTTGCTAGGAATGCTTCCTGGCGCAGGACAAATGAAAAAACAGATTGAAAACTTTGATGAAGGCGAGATTGTTCGCACAAAGGCGATTGTTCAATCGATGACACCAACAGAGCGCCGGGATCCAAAGGTGCTCAATGGTTCCCGCAGAGCACGAATAGCTCTGGGTTCGGGTCGCAAGGTTTCGGATGTAAATAACTTGGTGGATCGATTTACCGCTGCACAAAAGATGATGAAGCAGGTTCGAAGCGGTGGAATGCCAGCTGGAATGCCGCCAGGCATGGGTATGCCAGCTTTGCCAAAGGTCAGCACCCCAGTAGCTAAGAAGAAGAAGTCCAAATCTGGAAACCCCGCTAAGCGAGCGCAAGAAGAGGGCCAGTAACCCTCGATTTCGCATCTGCGCCCATAAATGGCAGAATTAGCAACCTGTTGAAGGGGCCCTCTACCCCCAGCAACATCCACAATTCGATAGTCATATGAATTGATCGCGCACCCCGCTGCGATTGATACGCATGACACACATTTACAGGAGTACAACTTTCTTGGCTACAAAAATTCGTTTAATGCGCATGGGCAAAATCCGCACACCATTTTTCCGCGTGGTAGTTACAGACTCACGCAAGGCACGTAATGGTCTATCAATCGAAGAGATTGGTCGCTACGTACCAGGACAAGAGCCATCACTTATCGAGATCAACTCAGAGCGCGCTCTGTATTGGCTCGGCGTTGGTGCACAACCATCTGAAGCTGTAGAGGCTTTGCTTAAGGTGACTGGAGATTGGCAGAAGCACAAGGGACTTCCTGGAACTGAAGGAACTCTTAAGGTTGCAGCTGTTAAGCCAGGAAAGATTGTTGCTTACGAAGCAGCGATGAAGGCTGCGGCATCAGAGCCAGCAGAAGGTGCAACAACTTTGAAGAAGAAGGCACAGGAGAAGCTTGCAGCTAAGGCAAATCCAGTAGTTGAAGAAGCTCCAGTTATGTCCGAACCAGAAGCTGTCGCTGAGGTTGCAGAGGTTCCAGCAGAAGCAGTTGTTGAAACTCCAACTGAAGAAGCGGCTGCAGAGTAACAATGATGGATGAAGCCCTAGAGCATTTGGTCAAGGGAATAGTCGATAACCCTGATGATGTCGTTGTCGCTGAAAAAAGCGGACGTCGCGGAACAACTTTAGAGGTTCGAGTTAACCCTGAAGATATCGGCAAGGTCATTGGTCGTAATGGTCGTACCGCAAAAGCACTTCGAACAGTTGTAAGTGCGCTCGCAGGACGTACAGTCCGCGTCGATCTCATCGAGACCGACGAAGTTCGCTAACAATGCGTTTGCTCGTGGGGCGAATCGGTCGCGCTCACGGAATTCTTGGTGAAGCGACGATAGAGGTTCGTACAGATGAACCTGATCGTCGCTTTGCCATTGGTGCAACTGTTCAAACTGATTCACACGGCGACTTAAAGATCATCTCTGGTCGAGTTCACAATGGCATCTTGTTGCTGGGTTTTGATGGGATCACTGATCGAAATGGCATCGAAAAGCTGCGTAACACCTTGTTGTATGCCGATGTAGATATCAACGAACCAAGTGACAATGAAAATGAATACCACGTTCTTCAGTTAATCGGGTGCCAAGCAGTTCTTGAAAATGGGAATGTATTTGGCGAAGTAAGTGATGTCATTAATCTTCCGGGTCAAGATCTACTGGCAATCAACACCCCCAACGGCGAACAACTGATTCCTTTTGTGCATCAATTGGTTCCGACAGTAGATATTGCAAACAAAAAAGTTGTCGTCATTCCTCCTTCGATTACGGGGGTCATTGAATGAAGATTGATGCGGTAACAATTTTCCCTGACTACTTTGCGCCCCTGCAGCTTTCTTTACTTGGAAAAGCACAAGAGCAAGGTTTAGTTGAGTTCGGAATTCACGACTTGCGCGCATTTTCAACGGATAACCACAACACCGTTGATGACACTCCGTACGGTGGAGGCGCTGGAATGGTGATGCTTCCAGAGGTTTGGGGTAAAGCCCTTGACCCATTAATGACGCCTGAAACCGATTTAATTATTTTGACACCTGCGGGCAAGCGATTTGATCAGCCTATGGCATCGCAATTTTCAGCATCACAACATTTGGTCTTTGCATGTGGTCGTTACGAGGGAATTGATGATCGCGTGCGTCAGCATTATGAAAACAACAATTATCGCGTTCATGAAGTTTCTATCGGTGACTACGTTCTTGGTGGGGGAGAAGTCGCGACTCTTGTGATGATTGAAGCAATCACGCGATTGATCCCTGGAGTTTTGGGAAATCCAGAGTCGTTAGCTGAAGAATCACACAATGAAGAGGGCTACCTTGAGTATCCAAATTTCACTAAGCCATCTGTATGGCGAGAGCTTGAGGTTCCACCTGTCTTGCTCAGTGGAAATCATGGCGAGATCGCTAAATGGCGCGCAGCTCAAGCCGTAGAGCGCGCAAAGAAGAATCTCTAACCATCAAGTAGAGTTGACCTATGTGCAGATTATTAGCCTTTACATCACTAGAACGTAAGAGTTTTTACGATGTCGTCGGCTCTGATTTCGAGAAATTCGTTTCTTTATCTGCCGAACACAAAGACGGCTGGGGCATCGGCCACGAAGGTGAAGTAATCAAGGACATTAATCCTGCGAAGGAAAGTAGCCTTCTCACCGAAACGGGTAAGAATTTAGAGACCGCTGGAGCGCTATTGCACCTGCGCCTTGCTTCAAAGGGAATCACGATCAATATTGATAACAATCATCCATTTACACATGGCACAACAACATTTATGCACAACGGGACAATTCGCCCATCTGATGCTGCCGAGCAGTTCATTAGTGAAAAATACAAAGCCCTCGTAATAGGTACTACAGATAGTGAAAGATTCTTCTATGCACTTTTGTCACAAGTTGATGAGCTTGGTTTAGTCGAAGGTGTTCGCAATACTGTTAATCAGATTCGCGCAATTGCAGACTATTCAGCGCTCAACATCATGATTCAGACACCAGATACTTTGATTGCGGTGTGTGAGTTTAACGAAAACAATCAGAGCGAATGGAGCGGACCAGATCATTATGAGCTTCGCTTCTCGCAGCGTGACAATGATTTCTTGATTGCTTCAACCGGTTGGGGAAATACTGATTGGCAGCATCTCGATAACCATCAGATACTGGTTGTGGATCGTTCGACGCTTAAGTATTCAATTTCGGCCCTATGACCCGTACGTACACAGTCGAAACTTACGGCTGTCAAATGAATGTCCACGATTCTGAACGAATCGCAGGATTACTAGATAAAGCCGGGTTTATTCCTGTGACCCAAGGCGAGCAAGCCGACATTGTTGTCTTTAATACCTGCGCAGTCCGCGAAAATGCAGATAACAAACTGTATGGAAACTTGAGTTTTCTAGCCCCCATCAAAAAAGCCAATCCCAATATGCAGATCGCAGTAGGCGGTTGCCTTGCGCAAAAGGATCAGGCAACGATCCTTAAGAAAGCACCTTATGTTGATGTTGTTTTCGGTACTCACAACGTTGGATCATTGCCGGTCTTGCTCGAACGCGCGCGAATTGAAGAAGAATCGCAGATCGAAATTCTAGAAGCGCTGGAGCATTTCCCATCAACGTTGCCGGCTAGACGGTTGTCAGCTTTTTCTTCGTGGGTTTCAGTTTCCGTCGGTTGCAATAACACCTGCACTTTTTGCATAGTTCCCGCTTTGCGTGGAATCGAAAAAGATCGTAATGAAGCCGATATTTTGTCCGAAGTTAAAGCCCTTGTTGACCAAGGAGTTATTGAAATTACCTTGCTAGGTCAGAATGTTAATGCCTATGGCGTGGATTTTGGAGATCGCCAAGCCTTTGCCAAGCTGCTTCGCAAGTGTGGCGAAATTGATGGGCTAGAGCGGGTTCGCTTTATGTCACCGCACCCACGTGATTTCACCGATGATGTCATTGAGGCAATGGCGCAAACACCTAACGTTATGCCTCATTTGCACATGCCTTTGCAATCTGGTTCGGATCGAATTCTGCAACACATGCGTCGGTCATATCGAACCGACAGATATTTAGGAATTCTAGATCGCGTTCGTGCAGCTATTCCACATGCTGCAATTACAACTGACATCATCGTCGGTTTCCCAGGTGAAACCGAGGAAGATTTTCAGGCGACTTTAGATCTTTGTTCGACAGCGCGTTTTACCGCTGCCTATACCTATCAATATTCAAAACGTCCGGGAACACCTGCTGCGACCATGCCTGATCAAGTTGCGGCAGAAGTTGTTGGCGAGCGATATACACGCTTACACAACCATCAACAGTTAATTTCCCTGTCAGTAAATCAAGAAGCTATCGGTACAACCCACAAAGTATTAGTGGGTGATTACGAAGGTCGCCGCGATGAGGCGCAAGAGCGTTTAACTGGTCGTAGTCAAGACTTTAGATTGGTTCACTTTGACAACAAATTTGTTGCTCGCCCTGGTGATGAAGTAGAAGTAAAGATTTCCGAAGCCTCTGCGCATTATTTAATTGGTGAGCCTCTATCGGTTCGTCAAACCAGGGGAGCGCAAGCACATCAAGTACGAATTGAAACCCCAGGGCTGGCTTCGACCATGCTGGGAATCCCAACGGTTAAGCGATGAGATTGATTGTCATTTGTGGCGCTACCGCCACAGGTAAGAGCGATCTTGCAGTTTCTTTAGCGCAACAGATAAACGCCGAAGTCATAAATGCAGATTCCATGCAACTGTATAAGGGCATGGACATTGGCACCGCCAAGATAACAATGCAAGAGCGTAAAGGCATTGCACACCACATGATGGATCTGCTTGAAGTTAATCAAGATGCCAATGTTGCCTGGTATCAAGAAAATGCTCGCTCGGTAATTTCAGATATTCATGCTCGGGGTAAAGATGCAATCATCGCGGGTGGCACAGGGTTGTATATCAAGGCGATCTTGGATGAACTCAATTTTCCCGACACTGATCCAGTAGTACGCGCCGAACTTGAACTTGAATTTGCAACAAAGGGGATCGGACCGCTCTTCGAACGTTTAGAAAAACTAGATCCTGCCGCCGCTTTAGCGATCGATAAAGCTAATTCTCGTCGGGTGATTCGCGCTTTAGAAGTAATCAAAATAACCGGCAAGCCTTTCACTGCAAATTTACCCCGCGAAGAAAGTTCACGGTATCCAGCGGCACAACAGTTTGGTCTAGTGATGGATCGCGATACTTTGTCAGAGCGAATCTCTTTGCGTGTTGATCGCATGTGGGAGCAAGGTTTGGTCCAAGAGGCAGAAAAACTAGTGGCCGCCGGAATTATGCAGGGAACAACAGCTCAACGAGCCTTGGGTTATGCGCAAGTCATTGCTCAGATCGAAGGCAAGGTCACTGAAGAAGAAGCTCAGGAAGAGACCAAAAGAGCAACCAGGCAGTATGCCCGCCGTCAAGAAACCTGGTTCTCTCGTGATGATCGCATCACATGGATCTCGCCGGTACAAAACTCACTCGAACGCATCCTTGAATCGATAAACTAATAACAATGATTGCAACGTATGGCCACGGTACCGAAAACGATTTTGTACTCGTTTTCGATCCTAGCGATGAACACTCCATTACAACCGCCCAAACGGCGGCAATATGTAATCGAGAAACAGGCATTGGTGCTGATGGTTTGATTCGAATGATCAAGCGAGACGGCAAATGGTTTATGGATTACCGAAATGCTGATGGGTCACTTGCCGAAATGTGCGGCAATGGCATTCGGGTCATGGCCAGATATTTGGTAGAACGCGGACACCATCCTGAAGGAATTTTCGCTATCAATACGCGTGATGGAGTTAAACACTTAAGAGTTCCATTAAGTGATGATATTTCTGTCAACATGGGCCAAGTAACTGATGAGGGCGAGAGCATTACCGCTGGCACCAATGGACATATCTGGAATGGGTACAACATCAGCGTTGGAAACCCTCACGCAGTTGTTTTTGTTGATGACATGTCTGAAATCGGAGATCTGAATGAGCCGCCTGTTGTGCGTCCTCGCGATTCGTATCCAGAGGGAGTAAATGTTGAGTTTGTGAAGATTACTGAAGGCAACTCAATACAGATGCGCGTTTTTGAAAGAGGTTCTGGAGAAACTCGCTCATGTGGAACCGGAACGTGCGCCGTAGCTTTAGCTGCAACTTTGCACACCAAGGGAAGGTTACCGGCAACATGGATTATCAACCCACCAGGTGGTCGACTTGAAGTGTCAATCGATGGGCATTCAAATGCAACCCTTACAGGCCCAGCTGTTTTAGTTCGAGATGTGGATATCTCGAGGTTTCTTCTTGAGTAAGGATTTTGATTTAGAGTTTGAAAAACTGCTTCAAGAAAGCGCCCGAGTTGCGGCCGAATTTGATGCAAGTGAAGAAGACAAAAATATAGATCAGTCGCAAGAACTTTCTGAGCGCCATGCACTGCGCCGTGTACAAGGGTTTTCAACTGAACTTCAAGATATTTCCGAGGCTGAATACCGCCAGTTACAACTAGAACGAGTTGTCCTGGTTGGAGTTTGGACCGAAGGCACAATCAAGGATGCCGAAAACTCTTTAGCAGAGTTAAAAGCGCTAGCCGAAACTGCAGGTTCAGAAGTTCTAGAAGGTTTGATTCAGCGTCGAGATAAACCAGATCCCGCGACATACATTGGTTCTGGAAAAGTCGTCGAACTCAAGCAGGTTGTAATATCCACGGGCGCAGACACAGTTGTGTGCGACGGTGAACTGTCACCGTCGCAACTTCGACAGCTTGAAGATAAGTTAAAGGTAAAAGTTGTAGATCGAACTGCACTGATCCTTGATATTTTTGCTCAGCATGCCAAGAGCAAAGAAGGTAAAGCTCAAGTCGAATTAGCACAGATTGCATATTTGCTTCCACGTTTGCGCGGTTGGGGTGATTCGCTGTCGCGCCAAGTAGGTGGTCGCGCTGCAGGCGGTGCGGGCATTGGTGGACGCGGACCAGGTGAAACAAAGATCGAAACTGATCGCCGTCGAATTAGAGACAAGATGGCAAAACTTCGACGAGAGATTGCCGAGATGAAGGTATCTCGCGACACTAAACGCCAAGAACGACGCAGATTCAATATTCCATCGGTGGCAATTGCTGGATACACAAATGCTGGCAAATCTTCATTACTCAACAAACTGACCGATGCGGGAGTTTTGGTCGAAAACGCGCTCTTTGCAACTCTGGATCCGACGGTACGCAAGACCCAAACAAGTGATGGTCGAATTTATACACTGAGCGACACTGTAGGTTTTGTGCGACACCTGCCACATCAACTGATTGATGCCTTCAAGTCAACTCTTGAAGAAGTATCTGAATCAGATTTGATTGTTCATGTTGTGGATGGTTCTCACGCTGATCCATTTGAACAGATCAAAGCGGTACGCCTGGTTATTGATGAGATCGGTGGAAAAGATATTCCTGAGATCATCGCAATCAACAAGGTTGATATCGCAGATCCAAATGTGATTATGGAAATTTTGCGCAAAGAACCTAATAGCTATGCCTTTTCAGTGCGCACGGGGTTTGGTGTAGAAGGTTTACTGCACGCAATTGAAAGTTCGCTTCCTCGACCTTCCGTTGAAATTAATGTTGTGATTCCATATGACAGAGGAGATTTAGTGCATGCGATTCATGAACGGGGCGAGATTTTCTCCGAGCAGTACATCGCCGAAGGAACCTCAATTCATGCCCGTGTAGATGGTGGCTTAGCGCAGAGAATCGAAAAATCTCAGCAATGAGTGGGGAATAACCCCGACACGCCGAGTGTTATAGAGCATGGAAGGCTTGAAGTGCGCCATGATGCGCCCGCAAGCACTAATTGAAGAGTTAAAGTCGAGAGACTAAAAGGCGGTGAGAGCAATGGCAACAGATTACGACACACCCAGAAAAACTGATGAGGAACTTCATGAGGAGTCTCTAGAAGAACTCAAGGCTAAGCGTGTTGATGCTCAATCCGGTCAAATCGATGTTGATGAAGCCGAAGCTGCTGAAAACCTAGAACTTCCGGGTGCAGATCTTTCAGGTGAAGAACTCGCTGTTCGCGTAGTTCCAAAGCAAGTTGATGAGTTCACATGTTCTCGTTGTTTCTTGGTACATCACATGACGCAGTTAGCTAAGGGCGAAGGCGCTAAAGCTGTTTGTAAAGAGTGCAACTAACTCTTAAGGGCCTTTAATAGTTCTTGTCCGTTATTTGTCGTGATTAACCAGTACGGAGTTCTGTCTCGTGCATCTGATACCTGCAGCTTTATTGCTTTGCTGCTCCAAAATCTAATTGCAAGATATGCCAAGGGATCTGCATCTCTGGTGCGAATTAACTTCACTTCGGAAGAAGAAAGAACAGTTACTTCTCCAATGTATTTGTGTTCGATAGAAGCCCCGCCGACCCGTAAATGAGTTTGGTCGACCTCAATTTTTAGTGCAGTTTTGAAAAACAGAACAATGAGCCAAAGGGTCAGCGCTCCAAAGGTGATAAGCGCAGGTGTATTTCCAAGGGCTGCCCAGACCGATAAAACCAAGGAAAGAAACAAGAAGTACACAAAGGCAACAAGCCAGAGTGGTGCACGTATCACTTCTTTATAACTCATACCCTTTTCGGTCATGGGGATTACCGTATCCGATATTGAAGGAGTAAAGTTCAGGTATGGCACGTATTCCAAGTACGACCGCTCCTGAAGGAGCGATGATCCCGGAAAGACATCCGAAAGCTCCAGCAATCGGTAGCAAAATTCCATCTCACTTTGGTCATTGCTTTGGCTGCGGAGAACTTCATCCAACTGGACTTCATCTAGTTGCATACGCAGGTCAAGGCATGGATGTCACTGCAGAATTTACAGTTAGCGAAAATCACCAAGGTGCTCCGGGACTTGCTCATGGGGGACTGCTGTCCTTAGCTTTTGATGAGGCACTTGGAAAGCTCATGTGGTTGTTGCGAGCACCAGCGGTGACTGGGCGTTTAGAAACAGATTTTTTAAAGCCAGTACCAGTGGGATCAACACTTCATATCAGTGCTCAGATCACGGGTCAGGTAGACCGAAAGGTTTACACCGAAGCAATAGGTCGCTTGAACTCACCTGATGGTGAAATTGCAGTAAAGGCAGCTGCGCTATTTATCGTCGTCAGCATGGATCACTTTTTGAATAATGCACCTAAAGAATACTTAGAGCAGTTAGCAAAAACGCCAGAGTTGATGGCTTATGTAGATGCAACCTTTGGGGTTAATCCGTAATCATGGTCAATGTTCAGGTTCTTATCACGCGTTTGGATGAATCAATTCCGCTTCCACGCTATGCAAAAGGTGGAGATGCTGGTGCGGACATAGTTTCTAGAATTGATATCACCTTAAAGCCCGGCGAGAGAGCCCTTGTACCCACTGGAATTTCAATTGCTTTGCCCGATGGATATGCAGCTTTTGTGCATCCGCGTTCAGGTTTAGCCATTAAGCACGGTATAACAATGGTAAATGCTCCGGGAACAGTGGATGCGGGTTTTAGAGGTGAACTGCAGTGCATCATGATTAACCATGATCAGCACGAGTCCATAACTTTCAAAAAGGGTGATCGCATTGCACAGTTAGTTATTCAAAAGGTAGAGAGGGCCGAATTTGTTGAAGTAAGAGACTTGCCAGGATCAGGCCGTGGCTCCGATGGTTTTGGATCAACGGGCCGCGCATGAGTGAACACGATGAAGACCGTGACAAAGTAGTTAATGCTTTAGGTGGAAAAAAAGGGCTGATCGATTCAGGTGTTCCATCAGTTGTTTTCCTGATTGTCTTTAATTTTACAAAAGAGGTCAATACAGCAATCTGGGCAGCACTTTCCCTTTCAGTCACTTTGGCAATAATCCGATTAATCAGAAAAGAAACAATTCAGCACTCAGTTTCTGGAGTGATTGGTGTTTTGATCTGTGCCTATTTTGCCAATCGCAGCGGAAACGCCGAAGATTTTTACATTCCAAAGTTGCTCACAAATCTTGGATACGGAACGGTTTACTTGATTGCAAACCTTGTTGGCTGGCCGATTTTGGGTCTTGTCTTGGGACCATTGCTCGGAGAAAACTTCACGTGGCGCAATAATCCAGCTCGAAGGAAGATGTATATCAAAGCAAGTTGGTTGTGGGTTGCGATGTTCTTTGTACGAATTGCTGTTCAGTATCCGATTTATAAGAGCGGAAACGTCAATCTGTTAGGTACGGTAAATCTGGCCATGGGTTATCCGTTATTTTTCATTACTGCCTATGCAACATGGTTGGTCATCAAGGCCGGACCGCCTGCACAAAAAGTTGCTAATTAAGAGATAAAGCAGGCTTTAATCTGAGCTTCGGCATCGGCGGATGCAACAAAGAGAAGCTCATCACCGGCGATAAAAACATCATGTGCTTTGGCGGTGATTACACGACCATCTCGCACAATTGCAGCTAGTGCGGCGTTTTCTGGAAGTTCAATTTCTTCAACTGTTTTTCCAATACATGCTGAACCATCTGGAAGCGTAAGTTCTACAAGGTTTGCTTGACCTTTTCTAAATGAGAATAAGCGAACAACATCACCAACACTTACTGCTTCTTCGACAAGGGCGGCGATAATTCGCGGCGTAGAAACCGCAACATCGACACCCCATGATGAATCAAAGAGCCATTCATTTTTTGGATGATTAATTCTGGCCACAACACGTGGAACACCGTATTCAGTCTTACCCAGTAGCGACGTCACCAGATTTGCCTTGTCATCACCGGTTGCAGCAACCAATACCTGGCAGTTATTCAAATGAGCGTTGTCGAGTGAAGTGATTTCACAAGCATCAGCCATCAGCCATTCAGCATCTGGCACGCTCTCTAATTTCAAAGCCTTTGGATCCTTATCAATCAAGAGCACTTGATGACCATTGTCCAAAAGTTCGCGAGCAATCGCTCGTCCAACATTTCCGGCTCCAGCAATTGCAATTCTCATTAACGTTCACCTTCTGGGCTACTTGCAAGAATTTCTTCGGTTCGAGCAACATCATTATCTGAAACCATCACGTGTACCAGGTCGCCTTGCTGCAAAACAGTGTGCTCATCTGGGATTAATCCTTCACCCAGTCGAGTAATAAAGGCCACGCGAGCAGGTGTCATTGCATCAATAAGTAGTGTTGGGCGTCCGTACCAATCATCCTGAGGATGAACTTCGCATAGCTGCACCATTCCGGTTGCATCGCGCCACTCGGAACGAGAACCTTCGGGAACTAATCGACGCAAAATCTGATCGGTTGCCCATAAGACCGTGGCAACAGTTGGAATACCTAGACGCTGGTAAATTTCTGCGCGGCCTGGATCGTAGATTC